>OGZI01000076.1_pt1 | contig 131494 bp, 135 predicted proteins | sample 1576711 | NCBI WGS metagenome assembly OGZI01 (sample SAMEA3541482, study PRJEB24748) | human gut metagenome | biome: human gut; feature: human-associated habitat; material: faeces | place: China | collected 2012
TGTGGGTTGTAATATTAAATGCGAAAGGACAAGCCCCCTATTTTCGGGGAGCTTCGAGCCTTCCGCATTTATTTTTTATACCACAAACCACGATAAACCGCAATAGAAACGGGGTGAAGACATGGCGGGAAATTATAGGTATCTGGATTTTGAGGATCGAAAGAAGATCGAGGCGTGGCACGCCCGCGGGGATCGCCCGCTTGAAATCGCCGCGCGACTTGGCGTGCATACCGCGACGATCTACCACGAATTGCAACGAGGCTATACCGGAGAAGTGGACGCGGCGCAACGCGAGGTTTACAGCGCGGAGCGGGCGCAAGCGGTGGTTCGGGAAAACTTCAAGCGCAGAGGCCGCCGTGCGGTGACAGAATAGAGCGAAAGGAAAGGTTGTTCAGTAATGAAAAAATATCAGTTGGGCGCGCTGACCGTAAGCGACAAGGGCTTACAGGACACGAAAGAAGAAATCGTTATCGAGTTAATCGACCGTATGCAAAAGTATGTTGCAGAGGGTAAAGCGGCATACGAAAACGGGGATTACACCGAAGAACAAAAATTGAACACCATTACAAACCTTTGCGGGCGGTTTTGCGGGCTTGCCGAATTCCTGCAAATAACAATGGGCATTGATGTTCGGAGAGCGGACGGGCTTCTTTACACGCAAGAAATGTATAACCATTTCCATTATTGGAAGATGAACCTTGAAATTGAGATAGGGAGAGAACGAGAAACGGCGGGAGGTTTTGGCGGTGACTAATTTTGAAAAGCTGACGCAATCCCCCGCGGAGTTTGGGGCATTCCTTCGGGGATTGCCGATTTTAGAAGGGCCGTGGGACGACGAATTTCACAAACGATATTGCCGTAAGTGCTCTTCTACGGATTGCACATATTGTCCGCATGAGAAGTTCCGGAATAATCCGGAATGGTGGCTAAACCTGAAAGCGTGATAGGCGCGAAAGGAGCTATTCAAACTATGAAAAAGAAACAAAAGACAACCGCCGAAGTGCAAGCGGCGATTTTTAGGCGGGAACACCGAAAAAGCCCGTTGCGCGGTGGCGTGAAGCTGACCTTGAAGAAGGCGCGGGAATTGGCTTTGCAGGAATTCGGAACAGCGAAGGGCATTCAGCAGGAAGAAAACACATTGCCGGACTACTACATAATGCGGCTTGGCAATATGCGCGTGCGGATCGCGCCGGACACCTACGGCGGGACGGGGTGCATTCTGATTGAAGTTCGCTTGAGCGGATACGGGCGCGCCTTTCAGCTTCACGATCCGGAAACCCTGCAAGAAGACTTCGAGGCAGAAGAACAGAGGTTGCGAAAAGAACGGCGCGAAGCCCTGCAAGATTGGGTTGGAACAAACGGGGTTGAAGCGTGCCGCGCAGAGGTCGAAAAGATATGGAACGGGGCGTGAAACACAGGCTGCGCCGCCGTTCGCCTCTTCCCTTCCTACTTCTGGCCGTGGCGGTTGTCGGGTGCGCCTTCGCCGTAGCGGTTGCGGCAGTGGTTCCGATGGAGGCCGACAGCCCCGGCGGGCAGGATCAAGCGTTGCCAACGCCTACGCTTGAAGAGGCCGAGCGGGACAAGCTGGACGCGCCCGCGGCGGCAACGCCGACACCTACGCCCGCCCCATACATACCGGACGAAGCGGAAGTTGAAATGCTGGCGCGCCTGATATGGGGCGAAGCCCGCGGCATTCCTTCGGATATGCACAAAGCGGCGGTTGTGTGGTGCGCCCTGAACCGCGTTGACGCGGAAGGCTGGCCGGACACCGTGGCCGAAGTGGTAACACAGCCGCACCAATTCGCCGGATATTCGCCGGACTATCCGGCAACAGAGGAATTCAAGGCGATTGCCGCCGATGTGCTGATACGGTGGGAGCGGGAAAAACGGGAAGGCGGCGAGGTTGGCCGCGTCCTTCCCGCTGAATATGTCTTCTTCACGGGTGACGGAGAAGTAAACCATTTCCAGACGGAATACGAAGGCGGCATGTTTTGGGATTGGAGCTTGAAAAATCCGTACAGCAGTTAAGTGAAAGGAGCCATTCAAACTATGTCGAAGCAGAAGCAGGACAAGCAGGGCGGCGGCTGGCAGTTCCCCCGCCCGCTCGAAATTATCAAGTGCAAAGAGGGCAACAAAGAATACATGAAGGAACGCCCCGCACGCAAGCCTTACGGAAGGATCGTCAAGGTGTGCGAATTCAGCCTTGAAGCCGTCGCAGAGTTTGGCGACGACGACGCGCGGACAGTGTGGAGGCTGGCAAAGCGGGCGGCGCGCGACTTCTTGCGGGTATCGTGGATAAATACGGCCATTGTAACCGCCGCGAAAACCGATCGCCCTTATATGGCCGTGATTGTTTACGGCAAATATTAAGGGGGCGGCGGGAATGTCAAACAAAGCGGAGCTTTTGAAGAAAATAAAAGCCCTTGCCGATCGGGGCGTTGACGGAGAGCGCGAGAGCGCACAAACCCTTCTTGCCCGCCTGATGGAGCAATACGGGATCAGCGAAACCGATCTTGAAGAGGAACGCCGCGAAACGGCGTGGTTCCGGTACAGTCAAGAAACCGAACGCCGCTTGCTGAACCAGATTATTTACATGGTAACGGGAAGATCGGGCTTCGGTTGCGTAGGATCGTATAGCGGGCGCAGGCGGAAGGAAACGGGCGTGAATTGCACAGCCGCGGAACGGTTGGAGATCGAAGCAAATTACAAATTCTTCAAGGTTGCTATGGAAGCGGAGCTTGAAATATTCTATACGGCATTTTCAAGCAAAAACCACCTTTTCCCCTCCGAAGACAAAGTGAAGCCGAAGAGCATTAAAGACCTTACGCCGGAAGAACGAGAAAAGGTTTTGAAAGCTGGCTTGATGATGGAGGGAATGGAGCGGCACACATTACGCAAGGCCATTGCCGCGGGCGAAACCGAGTAAAGGAGGATCACACATGCAAAGAGCTATTCAAAACACACAGGCGGCCACGCGCCGCCGTTCCCGCCCTCTTCGGGTAGCGGGAAGCACATTGACGGCGAATGTTGCCTTTGCCGTCCTGAAATACGCCGCCCTTACCGCGGCGGGCGTTCTTCTCTTCCGTTGGGGGCAGGGGTACGCCCTTGCCGAACGCGGATACAAGGCGATCGGCGGTGAAGCGTTGCTTTTAGGGTTGCCGCTGTTCTGGTATCTGACGGAAACCACGATCCGCGATACCGTGCGGGACTTCCGGAAGGGAGGCCGCCGCAAATGAAGATAAAGAGCATTGCCGCGATATGCAAGAAAAACAAACAGGTTGTTTTGTTCAACCGATACAGCGATAGCGGCACATTATCGCAGTACATAGGCGACGGAAACGCGGTTTACCCTATTTCCGGCCTTCCGGAGCTGGACGAAGAAAGCATTTTAACGATCTTCGATGTGCCGGAGAAACAGCGCGAAGACTGGCTTGTGCGGTATCGTGACATTCCGGAGGGGATCAGCTTCGAGGACACCGACGCAACCGAAAAGATCATTGAACAAGGCAACCTTTCGATTGTGTATAGCGGAAAGACCTTGAAACCATTGCAGACGCGCCGCGGGCTGGTTTTCATCGAAAGCCGCTATTTGTCGCCCGTTTCAGATGTGCTTGATGTATTGGAGCTTTACGAGCGGGTAACGCCTTTCGGTGCGCCGTATATCGTAGCAAAAGCGGGCTTCCTGCTTCAAGCGGTAATTATGCCGTGTGATGTTATAAGCGCGCAATTCGTCCAACGCCTGCAAGAGCTGACACGGCAATGCGCCGTTTCTCTTGACCTTCGGGAACAGGAGCGGGAGCGGCAGGCCGCCGCAGAGAGCGCGGGGCAATTCAAGGTTGATCCGGAAACGGGGGCAATCATTGAACCGGAAAGCGAGGCGGGCGACGATGATTAGGACGCAGAGGCATTCCCGCTTTGTGCTGATGTCGCTTGATGAAATCCGCGCCACGCGGGACATTGTATTGCAGACGGAGGAAACGAAAAGCAATTTTTCCGGATCGGGCAAAACGGTTTATATTTGCGAAGTTGTGCGCCCTTGCGATTATCAAAAGGAAACGGACACCGCCGCGGACAAGCTGGCCGCAGAGATCGAGCGGGTAAACGCTGACAACCGCGCCTTGCGCCGGAAGATCGAACGCCTTGAACGGGAATTGCAGAAAGCGAGGGCGGGCGAATGAACAAGGCTTTGTTATCCTCTAAAAATATGTGCTGGTGTACGCCGCAAGACTTCTTCGACAAGCTGAACGAAGAATTTTCCTTCACGCTGGACGCGGCGGCCACAGACAAAACGGCAAAATGCCCGCTATATTTCACGCCGGAAACGGACGGGCTTAAATCCTCTTGGAAGGTTGCGGGGGGGGTACAGTATTTTGCAATCCCCCGTATGGGCGCGAAATCGGCAAGTGGGTTCAAAAGGCATACGAAGAGGCGCAGGCCGGAACGCCGATTGTTCTTCTCATTCCAGCGCGTACCGATACAAGCTATTTCCACGATTTTATATACCACAAAGCGGAAATTCGCTTTATTCGTGGGCGGCTTCGGTTTACGGACGACGACGGCAACGCCGCCGATCCCGCGCCCTTCCCCTCTATGCTGGTGATTTATAACGGAAAGGCGGTGAAATCGTGAAATACAAGGTTTGCGATCGGTGCGGAAGTCACCTTGACTATGGCGAAACATGCGAATGCGTGAAAGAGGCCGAACAGGAAGAGAGGGTGCGCAATGCTGAAAATCCGAAGGATCAAAACAGACAAGTTCAAAACCGCGGCGTTTTGGATCGAAAAGCGGGATAACGAATACGTAGCGTGCCGAACGCTTGTAAATGCCCTTTTGGGTATTGCTTCCCCTTCTATTATGAGCAGAGGGCAAGAGGCGTTGAAAAAGGCGTATGAAACGCGCCGAATTTGAAAGGAGCAGTTCAGACGATGGAAAAACAGGGATTGAACGAGCTTGCCGCGGCGGTACATGAAAATGCCGTTGCGCATGGCTGGTGGGAGCAGGAACGGGAATTGCCCGAAATCCTTATGCTTTGCGTTTCGGAGCTTGCGGAGGCTTTGGAAGAGTACCGCGCCGGAAAGCCGAACATTTATTACAATGTCGAAGGCGAAGAAATACTTTATGCGGACGGGGAGGCGTGCGAAAAGCACGAGCGGCGCAAGCCGGAAGGCGTGGCGGTGGAATTGGCCGATTGCATGATCCGCATTCTGGACTATTGCGGGCACGCCGGAATTGATATTGAAGAGGCAATACGGATCAAACACGAATATAACAAAACCCGCCCATATCGCCACGGCGGGAAGAAATGTTGACCGCGGGAGCGGGGCGGCTGGTATCGCCCTTTGCAAACGATCTGTTCGCGCTGGTTGCGCTGGCTTTCAAGAACCTTTACCCCGAACGGGAATACGCGGCCTATTTTGTGCCGGAGGTAGAAGACGGAAGCGGCGGCGCGGCTTGCGGTGTGACAACCTTTCCGGAAGACGGATCGCCGCCCGTTGTGGAGGTATCCGGAGAAATCCCCATTGCGGCAGGCGTTGAAATATTCGCGCACGAATTGGCGCATGTCGCCACGCCGGAAGATCGGGAGCATGGCGAAGCGTGGAAGGCCGCCTTTGACCGGATTTTTGAGGAATACAACCGGATCGCGCAAGACCTTTTCGGGGAAGGCGGAGAAGAACCATGCTGAACGAGCGGGAGCAGGCCGCCCACGATCCCACGATTGCAGAAACGGCGCAGGGGCTTTCCCTTACGTTTGAAAAATTGAAAGCCGATATATCACAATCACGCGCCGCCCGCTTTGTGTTGGCGGTGCTGGAAAAATTGAAAGGAGCTATTCAAATGGAAAAGACTTTGAAAACCGGAAAGATCGGACAGTTTGGTGCAGAAAGCCGCGTTACATACGGCGGTGTGAAGTGGGTTGTGCTGGACGCACGCCCGAATATGTCGCTTTGTCTTGCGGAAGATGTGTTGAAGGACGAAAACGGCGAAGTTCGGTACATGGCTTTCGACACGGACAACAAGAACGATTTTGCCGCCTCTTCCGTCCGCGCTTTCCTGAACGGTGATTTTCTGGAAGAGCTGGCCGCCGCGGGTGCGGACAAAGAAGCATTTGTGCCGATCGTCCTTGACCTGACTTCCGACGACGGTTTAGACGACTACGGCACGGACAGCGCAAAGATCGGGCTTATCACGGATCAGATGTACCGCGCATTCCGCAAAATCATTCCGAAAGCGTCGGAAGACTATTGGACTTGTACCCCGTTTTCAACCGAGCGGAACGGCTATAAAAGTTTTGTGCGCAATGTCCTCACTTCGGGGGCGTTGGACTACTACAGCGCGTGCAGCGGCTACTGGGGCGTGCGTCCGCTTTGCGCTCTGAAATCTGATATTTTGGTATCCTATGACGAAGGCGAAGTGAACGAGCGCAAGCCGTCGTTCGGTGAAATGATCGGGAAAGCCCTTGCGGAAGGGCTGAACAAGGCCATTTTCGGGGAAGGCGAAGAGCCGAAGGGAATTCTTGCCGAAGCGGAGGCGCAGGCCGCCCACGAAAAGGAGCAGGAAGACGAAGATCAGAAGCGCGCGGACGCGGTGGACATGATGAAGCACATTGCCGCCGCCTTCGATATTCCGGCCACAATCGGAGAAGGCAAACAGGAAGAGCAGGAAAAAGAAGCAAAACAGCTTTTCGGCTGGTATTCGGAGCTGAAAAAGGCCGGATTTACCGACGCGCAGGCGTTCGAGCTTATCAAGGGATAACAGAAAAGGCCGCCCCGCACGATGGGGCGGCCTATCCCCTATACATTATATATAAGAAAGGACGGGTTCAAAATGACGGCATTTGAATTTATGGTTGCCGCCTTTTATGCGCTTGTCGGCGTGGTTTGCCTTTCCGTGGCGGTTGTGATCGCGTATGCCGTTGTGGTAGGCATTTACAGAGGATTGAAAGGCGGTGGACACCGTGGCAGAAAATAAAGCCTTAAACGAAGAAGCCCTTGTTGAAATGGCGCACACGATGGGTTTTGACCTTGCGCACGCGTGCGCGGCGGCGGCTGACGCATTCGCCCGCGGCGTGGCCGATGGCTTCGCCGCCTATGCGCAAGAGCTGGCCGCCGAAAACGGAGGCGTTGAACTGGTACACGATGAAGAAGACGAAGAACCGGAGTTGAAAACGGATATTCAGGATTGCCGCCGTTGCTGGTGCGATACATGCGGCAAGTTAGAAGAATGCAAAAAGCACCGCGACGGCACACAGCCGGACGGCTTGCGCCCGCTTCCGTGTATCGGGTGCGTGAATGGCCTTCGGTTCAAGCCGAAGGAAGAAGAGCCTTGCGAAGAGTACACGGAGGCCGCGGGCTTTAATAACGGATAGAAAAGAAGAAGGCGGCTTGCGTTGCCTGCAAGCCGCCTTTCCCCCTTCGCGTCGCCGCGAAAAGAGCTATTCAAACTAACGACAGTATAACACCGCGGCGGCAGAATGTCAAGAAACGCCGGAACACGGCGTATTACGGGCTTGTAATGGGTATTAACACATGGACGGAAAAGCAGAATTCCGGAAGTGCTGGTTTGTATTCAATTCCCCGTCGCCTGCTTTATCAGGATCACGAAGGCGGCAAGCTGTCAAGGGTGCGACAGCACCGCGAAAGCGGCTTGCCCTTGATGGGTTGTTGCCGGAGTGATAGAAGCAGGAAAGGCGGCGGGGATAAATGCAAACCTTCCGGCCTTGCGTGTTCAATTCCTTTGAGCCTGCTTCCCCCTTTAGGGGGACGGGAGGGGGTGAAACCTTTACCACGAGCAGGGAGGAAACAACATGCCGTACAACAGCGCAAAATATGAATTCCTCTTTGACCTTTCCGGAGAGAACACCGAAAGGGCGTTTGATCGGTTCCGGCACAGGAATGTTTTTCGTTATCGTTCCCGCACGATCAAGGCGGGAAATGTGCTTGAAGTTGAGATATTCCCGATATGGAACACGCAAAACGAGGTTCGAGAGGCAAAGAAACACACAACACGGGAAGCACAAAAGAACCTGAATGACAAAAACGCAAAAAAGAAGTTCATTCGGAAGATCAATGCGAATTTCACGGAAGAAGACCTTTGCGTAACGCTGACATATTCAAACGGCTTTGTTCCGGACGAAGAGCAGGCGCGCCGCGATATTCGGAATTACCTTCGCAGGGTGCGGGAGTATCGCCGGAAGAATGGCCTTCCCGAATTGAAATACGCCTATGTGATCGAGTTCGGCGGGAAAGATGGGCGGCGCAAGCGTGTTCACCACCATGTCATTATGTCCGGCATGGATCGGGACAAAGCCGAAGCCCTTTGGAATGGCCGCGGGTATGCAAATGCCCGCCGCCTGCAACCGGACGATTACGGATTAGAAGCCCTTGCGCGCTATATGACGAAGGAGCAGAACGGCGGCAAACGGTGGGCGGCAAGTAAAAACCTTGTTGATCCGAAAATCACGGAGGCCGACACTAAAATAAGCCGCCGCAAGGTGGAGCAGATGGCCGAAGACTTCGAGGCGAAACCCGCCGCAATCTTCGCCGCGCTTTTCCCTGAATACAGCTTTAACGAATGCGCCGTGCGGTATTCGGATTTTGTGGCAGGCGCGTACATATACGCAAAATTACACCGGAAGGCCGCGCCGCCGCAGAAGCAGAAAAAGAAACGGAGGGTACGCAATGAACACAACGGAAATGATGGTAATTTGCCGCGAAGTTGACCGCGCAACGGGCAAAATAGCGGTTTACCAGATTAAAACCGAAGTAACCGAAAGTCTGATTTTCAAATTGAGGCTTCGCGCACGCCTGAACCCCGAATTGCAATACTTTGTCACGACAAAAGCGCATTATGAAGGCTTCGGGGATACGATCACGGCGGTTTTGAAGCGAAGAACCGTAACGCCCGCGGCCATTGCACGCGTTGGCGGGATCGTCCAGCTTTGAGGGGGTGCGTGCGGTGGTAGAAAATCCAGAGATTGGCGGGCAATATTGGTTTGTTACGGACATTTGGGAATGCTTCTGCCCTGTCCCCGTGACAATCGTTGCCGTGAACGAAGAATACGGCGCATTCCTTGTCCGTTGGGATATTGGCGAAAGCGAATACTTCGAGCAATACGAAGGCGTGTGGCCGAACGAGCTATACGAAACACAGGCAGGCGCGGCGGCAGAATGTCGAAGAAGAAACGCCTTGCCGTGTGGATATGTGGAAAAGGCGGTGAATTATCTTGAAGAATAACGCCCCTTCCCTTCCGGTTCCAACGGAGAGCGTGGAACAACAATGCCTTTTCAGGTGGGCAGCATTTCAAAGCGGGCGTTTCCCTGAATTGGCGTTACTTTACCATGTGCCGAACGGCGGAAGCCGGAAGAAAGCAGAGGCCGGACGCTTCCGCGCCGAAGGCGTGAAGGCGGGTGTGCCGGATTTGTGCTTGCCCGTCGCCCGCGGCGGTTTTCACGGCCTTTACATAGAGCTAAAGCGGCAGAAAGGCAGTAAAACAAGCGACGATCAAAAAGCGTGGTTGTCAAACCTTGAAAAGCAAGGCTATTTTGTGGCCTTGTGCAAAGGGTGGGAGGCCGCCGCAAAGGTAATTACAGAGTATTTGACAATGGGAGGCGAAGAAGGTTGAAAAAGAAGCGGTTTTTGAAGCTGGTTATGTCTTACGGTATCCAGCGGGACAAAGCGGCGCGCATGGCCGCCCGCGTTGGCAAATTCGGATCGTATGAAGCCCTGTTTTTGTCTTTGCGCCCGTCGCTGGCATTCTGGCAGATGGGCGCGGCGGTGCGCAAGGCTGGCCGGACGATCCGGCAGGCCGCCCGCGCTTTTGGCGATATGTTCGCCGCAATGGGGACAGCCCTTGCCGCCTGCTTCTCCCCTGCTTTGCGCGGGTATGTTGACGACGCGAAGGAGCGGGAACAGAAACAAGCGGATTTTTCGGCGGCGGGAAATGTGTTCTTGCCGTCAACGCATGAAATCATAGCGGGCGCACAGCCAGAAGAGGAAAACACCGCGGCGCGCTGGTGGGTAAAGACACCGAACCCGAATTACAGCAAGCCGCAGGCAGAAGAAAGGCAGGGTTAAACATGGCGAAAATGTCTATGCGGGTGATTTTGAAGAGCGGCGCGGAATTTACGGTGAAATGCGATAAATTCACGCTGGAAAGAAACGGGCTTGAACAGGTGACGGGGTACAATATCGGCGGGATCACCGAAAACAAGCCCGTGTATCTGGATTTTGACGAAGTGGCCGCAATCGTCCGCGTGTTGTCGGACGAAGCGGACGCGCCGCCCGAAGATGGCGGCAACGAAGAGTAAACGGAAAGCGAGGGTTCAGAGATGGGCAAGAAAAAAACGGGCTTGATTACTGACGAAGTGCGGGAGCTGATAAACGAGGTTGCGCGGGCAACCGCTTCTATGGCGTATATTGACGGCATGGGCGGCGAAGTAAATTATTTCCGCGCAATGGAAAGTTTGCTTTTTAATTATAAAAAGCTGGCCGCGCTGGTGGCTGATTATGAAGCATATACACATGTGGAGCTTCAAGGCCGAAGCGCAAGTATTTCAAGCTATTCCCCTTCGAGCGGGTACACATACCGCACGGAGGAAGATATACTTGACGAAATGAAGCGGGATAAAATCATATCTTACCACAGGACGCGGGCACGCTTTGAAGAGATTGACCGCGTTGTAAAGCTGTTTGCAGAGCGAAAAGAATTCCATGTGATCCGCATGTATTACTTCGGAGAGGACGCGCAGGGCAACGAGCGTCCGGCAGGCGCGGGGCCGTACACATGGGAAACCATAGCCGCAGAGCTGGAAGGAATGGGACTGATCCGCGACGCGAAGAGTGCGCGCAGATGGCGAAACAAAATCGTTAATGACATGGCCGTGTGCATGTTCGGCAAGCCCGCGGCGGTTGGCGCGGGTACATACCGGAAGGAGCGGGACAAAGTAACGGATTAAAACAGGCCGAAAAATGCCCGTTTCGCGCCCGTTTCGCGCCCTTGTGTGTACCGTCCATATATGCTATAATTATTACGCTGATTAAATGCAAATAAACAGCACACTTCACAAGCCTTCGCGGGTTCGCCCGTGAGGGCTTTTTTTATTGTCCGAAAGGAGGCGGAAGGCGTGAAGGCATGGGCTGAACAGTTCTACAATTCGGACGCGTGGCGCGCGTGTCGTGAAGGCTTCTTGCAATCGAAGGGTTATCTTTGCGAACGATGTTCCACGCCCGACAATCCGGTTGTTGCGAAGATCGCACACCACAAAATCTATTTGACGAAGGAGAATATAAACAATCCGTACATTACGCTTTCATGGGATAACTTGGAGGCACTTTGTCAAGATTGCCACAACAAGGAACACCACAGAGGCGAACGGAAGAAGCGTTATTCTTTCGACGCAAACGGCAATCTTGTATATCCCCCCCATTCGCCGCCGAATTAGGGAGGGCGAAACACCGAGGGCGGGAGGTTAAAAAAACTCCGCAGGCGCGCGCATAACGGGTGTACCCGTGGGGGGGTGTGGTTGACGGTGCAGAAAGGGGGCGTTTTTTGTGGCGACAAAGAAGGAGCTTACGAAAGAACAGAAGATCAAAAAAGAGATTGCCCGATTAAAGCGGGTTTTCAAAGACCTTGACAAAAACAAGTTGCAGACCGTGGAAAGCCTGATAAAAAACGCCGCGTTCATGGCCGTTTCGCTGGAAGAGCTACAAGAAATCATCAACGCCGAAGGATATGTTGTGGAGTACCAGAACGGCGAAAACCAGAAAGGCACGAAGCAAAGCGACGCGGTGAAAACCCATATAGCAATGACGAAAAACCATGCCGCAATCATTAAGCAGTTGACCGATCTTGTGCCGCCTGAAAAGAAAAAAGAAAGTAAATTGCAGGCGTTGAGGGACGAATAATGCCCTTTGCGAATTACATTTACGAATATTTTTCAGGTATTCAGAGCGGGAAATATACGGTTGGCAAATGGGTTCGGCTGATTTATGAAATCATCATAGCGGGGCTTGAACGGGGCGAATATTTCTTCAATGCGAAGAAGGCCAATAAAGCGATCAAGTTTATAGAAAACTTCTGTCACCATTGCGAAGGCCGCGAAGACCTTTTGAAGCTGGAAGTATGGCAGAAGGCTTGTGTTTCCGTTATCTTCGGGATCGTGGACGCGGACGGCTTGCGCGTCTTCCGTGAAGTGTTTATTGTCATAGGCCGGAAGAACGGCAAGACACTTTTTGCGTCGGCCATTATCGCATATATGGCGTATCTTGATGGAGAATACGGCGCGAAAATATATTGCCTTGCGCCGAAACTGGATCAAGCGGCCATTGTTTACGATAACTTTTACCAGATGTTGAAGAAAGAACCGGAGCTTGCGGAGCTGGCGAAAAAGCGGCGTTCCGATATTTACATAGAGGACACGAACACGGTTGTTAAGCCGCTGGCGTTCAATGCAAAGAAAAGCGACGGCTTCAACCCGCATTTGGTCGTCAATGATGAGGTTGCAAGCTGGCGCGGCGACGGTGGTTTGAAGCAATACGAGGTTATGAAATCCGCGCTTGGCGCACGGCGGCAACCGCTGATCCTGTCCATTTCCACGGCGGGATACGAGAACGACGGCATTTACGATGAATTGATGAAGCGAAGCACGGCTTTCTTGAAAGGCAATAGCAAGGAACGCCGCCTTTTGCCGTTCCTCTACATGATCGACGATGTAGAAAAATGGAACGATATTGAAGAGCTGAAGAAGGCAAACCCGAACATGGGCGTTTCCGTGTTCCCTGACTTCTTCCGCGAGGAAATAGCGGTTGCGGAAATGTCCGCAAGCAAAAAGGCCGAATTCCTGACGAAGTATTGCAATATCAAGCAGAATTCTTCTATTGCGTGGCTTGACGCGCACATAGTAGAAGGCGCAACGGCAGAAATCACGCTTGAAGACTTCCGGCATTCTTACGCCGTGGGCGGCATTGACCTTTCGCAGACAACAGACCTTACCGCGGCAACCGTCATTGTGGAGCGCGGCGGCAAGCTATACGCGTTCACACAATTCTTTATGCCTGCAAACCGCGTCGAGCGGGCAACGGCGATCGACGGCGTGCCCTATGACATATTTGTGAAAAAAGGCGTTGTTACCCTTTCCGGCGAAAACTATGTAGATTACAAAGATGTTTATAACTGGTTCGTCATGCTGAAAGAAAAATATGAAATCTATGTGCTGAAAGTCGGGTATGACCGTTACAGCGCGCAATACCTGATTGACGACATGGCGGCATACGGCTTCCACATGGACGATGTTTTTCAGGGTGAAAACCTTGCGGGCGTGATCCGCGAGTTTGAAGGGATTTTGCTTGATGGCAATTTCAAAATACCGGATAACAGCTTGTTAAAGTCGCATTTCCTGAATGTAGCCTTAAAGCACAACATGGAAACGCGCAAGTTCCGGCCTGTCAAGATTGAACAGCGGGCGCGGATCGACGGCTTTGTATCAGTCATTGACGCAATGACCGTCCGGCAAAAATACTATAACGAAATCGGCGTAATGCTGAAAAATGCGGGGTGATTTGAAAAATGGGAGTGTTTGAAACTATCTTCCGAAGGCCGCGGAACAACCTTGTTCCAACGGGCTACTTCAAAATGCTAAACGGGTACACGCCCGTTTTCACAAACGCGCCCGAAAGTGTGTACGAAATGGAGATCACGCGGGCGGCTATTCATTCATTCGCTACTTTTTGTAGCAAATTGAAGCCGGAAATTACGGGGAGCGCGAAAAAGCACCTTGAACGAACATTGCAGTTCAGGCCGAACCCGTTTCAAGACACGACAAAGTTTCTTTACAGGCTGGCGACAATCCTTGCCGTGAATAACACGGCTTTTATTGTGCCTCTTGAAGACGAATTCGGCGGCATAGCGGGTTATTATCCCCTATTGCCGCAGAATTGCGAGGTTTTAGAGGTCGGCGGCGCGCCCTTCTTGCGTTACACCTTTTCCAACGGACAGCGGGCGGCGATCGAGTTTGACCGCGTGGGGATTTTGACGCAATTTCAATATTCAGACGATTTTTTCGGAGAGGACAACCGCGCCTTGCGGCCAACAATGCAGTTGATCCATGCGAACAATCAGGGCATTATAAACGGCGTTAAAAATTCGGCTTCGATCCGGTTCCTTGCCCGTATCGCTAACATGCTTTCGCCGGAGGACATAAAGAAGGAGCGGGAACGCTTCACCGAAGACAACCTTTCCGCGGACAATCAAAGCGGAATGATTATCTACGATCAGAAATTCGCAGATGTAAAACAGGTTGATAGCAAGCCCTTCACCGTCAACGCGGTTCAAATGGGGCAGATTAACGAAAATGTGTTTAACTACTTCGGCACTTCGGCGGGGATCATTCAAAACAAATACACCGAAGACGAATGGAACGCGTATTACGAAGGGAAAATAGAGCCTTTCGCCCTGCAATTATCCCTTGTCATGTCAAACATGACCTTTACGCCGCGGGAAATCGCCCACGGAAACGCAATCGTGTTCACCGCGAACAGGCTTCAATATGCAAGCAATCAAACGAAGCTGAACATTTCAACACAGCTTTTCGATCGCGGGTTGCTGAACCGAAACGGCGTTATGGACATTTGGAACATGGCGCATGTGGAGGGCGGCGAAAAATACTATATCCGCAAGGAATACACCGAAGTTTCACAGCTTGGAAAGGAGGCGAACACAAATGCCGGTAATGAAGGATCGGGAATATCGGTCGATGGTGCTTCCGTTGACGGCGGCGGCGAAGAAGGCGACGAAGAGGTTTGACAGCGAATTCTATGTAGAAGGTTATGCAACCACCTTCAACAAGCCGTATCTTCTCTATGAGTTCGACGGGGTGCAATACTTTGAAGTCATAGACCGGAACGCGCTTGTTGGCGCGGACATGTCCGATGTTATCATGCAATACAACCACGAAGGCAAGGTGCTTGCCCGACAATCGAATAAAACGCTTGGAATAGAGGCCGACGAAAGCGGCCTCTTTACTTTTGCCGATTTATCGAAAAGCCGTGCCGCACAAGACCTTTACGAAGAGATCAACAACGGCTTAATTACAAAAATGTCGTGGGCGTTCAAGGTTTTAGAAGACGCATACGACAGGGACACGCACACAAGAACCATTTTGAAGATCAAGAAGGTTTACGATGTTTCGGCGGTATCTTACCCCGCAAACAGCGATACCGAAATATCCGCGCGTTCTTTCTTCGACGGAGTGATCGAAGCAGAGAGGCGGGAGGCGTTAGCGCGGAAAGCACAGCTATTAAAACTAAAAATCATGTTGGAGGTATGACACTATGAACAGATTACAGGAAATTGAAGCCCGCCTTGCCGCGATTGCGAACGAGATCGAGCAGAGAGGCGCGGAGCTGACCGCGGAGCAGTTGACCGCGTTTGAAACCGAAGTGAACAACCTGAAAACCGAGCGGGCGGGGCTGATGGCCGCCGCCGAACAGCGCAACAACCTTCTGAATTCCATTGCGGAGGGCAGAAGCGGCGGCGCGGTTGTCCGCACCTTCCCTTCCCCCTCTTCCCCCGCAGGCGGTGAACAGAGGAACGAAGCTGATCCGCTGGACAGCATGGAATATCGCCGCGCATTTATGGCATACGCCCTTCGCGGCACGCCTATTCCCGCAGAGTTCCGCACGGACGCTGTTTCCAAAACCGCGGACAATGGCGCGGTGATCCCGACAACCATTCTTAACCGGATCGTCGAGAAAATGGAGGCCGTGGGAATGATCCTTCCCCTTGTGACGCGCACCGCGTACAAGGGCGGCGTTTCTATCCCTACTTCCAGCGCGAAGCCCGTTGCCTCTTGGGTAGCGGAAGGCGCAGGGAGCGACAAGCAGAAGAAGACCACGGGAAGCATTACTTTTGCTTACCACAAGTTGCGTTGCGCCGTGGCCGTATCCCTTGAAGTGGACACAATGGCACTTTCGGCCTTTGAAAATACCCTTGTCAACAATGTTGTCGAGGCTATGACGAAGGCAACCGAACAGGCCATTGTATCCGGCACGGGTAGCGGACAGCCGAAGGGCATTCTTACCGAAACCCCGAACGAGGGGCAGAAGATCGAGAGCGACACGCCCACATACGAAGACCTTGTGAACGCCGAAGCCGCATTGCCGCAGGCATACGAAAACGGCGCGGTGTGGTGCATGGCAAAGAAAACCTTTATGCAGTATTACGGCCTTGTCGATGAAACCGGACAGCCCGTAGGCCGTGTGAATTACGGCATTGCAGGCAAGCCGGAACGCGCCTTGCTTGGCCGCCCCGTCATTTGTTGCGACTATGTGCCTTCCGTGGCAACCGCGGCGAAGGGCGGCGCGTATGCGTTCCTGTTCAACTTCAAGGACTATGTGCTGAACACCAATTACACCATGACCGTGAAGAAGTACGAGGACAACGACACGGACGACATGGTAACGAAGGCGATCATGCTTGTTGACGGCAAGGTGATTGACAAGAATTCCCTTGTTGTCGTCGCAAAGGCCGCAGGCGCGTAATTCGGGAGGGATAAACCATGCTTGACAAGGTGAAAAACGCCTTACGCGTAAAAACGGCGGCTTTCGACGATGAAATACAAGACCTGATCGACGCTTGCAAAGCGGATTTGCGCCTTGTCGGTGTGAATGTTCCGGAGGATACGCCCGCCGAAGGCAAAGAGGCCGCGGCGGGCGATCCCCTTATCACGCGGGCGATTGTCCTTTACGCAAAGGCAAACTTCGGATATTCCGAAGACAGCGAGAAATACCGCGCGGCCTATGATTACTTGAAATGTTCTTTGAGTTTGGCGGGTGATTATCATGCGTTGGGGTGATGAAATTACCTTGATCGCGCAGAAGCCGCCCGACGAAGCGGTAAACGCAAACGGGTTCCAGAATGAGCCGGAAGAAGCGCGGAAATCCATTTTTTGCAATGTGAAATCCGCGGGTTATTCCGAGTTCTACAAGGCCGCGCAAGCGGGCTTTCAAGTGGAATTGAAGGTTGATGTTTACACGGAAGAATACGAGGGGCAACAGGCCGCGGAGCTGAACGGGAAGCGGTACAGGGTTTTGAAAACCTATGTCAACAAAAGCGGAGAAATTACCGAATTGACGCTTTCCGATCTTCCGGTCGAAGAAAGCGAAGAACCGGACAGCGGCGCGGAAGGAGGCGGCGGCAATGGCGCGGTTTGAGGTATCCGGAATTGAAGCGGCGCAGGAAGCGTTTTTGCGCCGGAGCGAGCGGGCGACGAAGGCCGTTCCGAAGATGTTAAAAGCTGGCGGCGCGGTGCTTGTGAAGGCCGAACAGGAGGAAATACGGTGCACATTTACAAGTAACCGTGTTACTGGCGATCTTGCAAATTCTATCAAATGCACCGCCGTAAAGAAGCGGGGTTCGGGGCAATGCGTGGAAGTGTACCCGCACGGGAAAAACCGCCGCGGGGAGCGGAACGCAACCGTTGGTTTTGTCCACCAATACGGGCGAACCAACATGCCCGCGCGCCCGTGGTTCACGCGTTCGCACCAGAAGGCAACGCCGGAAGTTCAAGCGGCTATGCGGCAGGCATGGGAGGACGAACAGGAATGATAGATACAGTTGACTGCCTGTTAAAATCCACGCTTGACGCGCTTTGCCCGAATGTGGCGCGCCTCTTCTTCCGCGGGAAGGCTGGTACATATATCACATATCAGCTTGTTTCTTCGGAAGATATGGCCGCCGCAGACGACGAAACGCACGGCACGGAATACACATACAGGGTTGATATTTACTCGAAACGCGATTATATCGCCCTTTTGCGCCGTGTGAAGCAGGCGTTGAAGGCGGCGGGCTTTTATGGGCTTGTAATTGATCCGGAAGTGTACGAGCAGGACACGGGGTTTTACCATGTCCCGATTGAAGCGAAATATTACGAACAAACGGAGGTATAAAAACTATGGCAACTATTGGTTTGCGTGATCTTTACCGTGCGCCGATCACGGTTGAAGAGAGCGGCGAAGAGAAATACGGAACGCCCGTGCGCATGGCGAAGGCCATTAGTGCGGAAATGTCCGTAGAGGTAGCGGAAGCGATCCTTTATGCGGACGACGGCGCGGACGAAGTGGTAAAAGAATTCGTTTCCGGAGAGCTGACGCTGAATGTAAACGATCTTATGCCCGCCGATCTTGCGGCCATTTTGGGGCAGACGCAGGACGACGATCAGGTTGTATATGCGGGAGAAAACGACGATCCCCCGTATATGGCAATCGGCTTCCGCGCGAAGAAGGCGAACGGCATGTATAAGTATATTTGGCTTTACAAGGTGAAGTTTGCTATTCCTTCGGAGAGTTACCAGACGAAGGGCGATAGTATCGAATTCACCACGCCGGAGATCACAGGGCAGTTTATCAAGCGGCCTGACGGCCTTTGGAAAGCGGAGCATGTGGCACTTCCCACAGAAACCGCGGCGCAAGGCTGGTTTACGAAGGTTCGTGAACAGAACAACACTTCGGGCGGCTAATTCTGGCCGCCTGTCACAAAACAAAATATGAAAAGGAGGCACGGGGAAGCCCTTTGACGGGGCTTCCCCTATTTTGTTATGAGTGCGATTAAAGACGGGCGTTTGCCGATCGTCCTTGATAAAGAACGGCATTTGCTGTTTTCCCTGAATGTCATTGACGAAATGCAAGACAAATTCGGGGGCTTTGACAAGCTGGCCGAAATGCTGAAAGGCAAAGACGGCATTAAAAATCTTCGCTGGCTTCTTACCCTGCTTCTGAATGAGGGCGCAGACGACGGCGAAGAGCAGTTGACCGAAAAACAGGTAGGAAAAATGATCCACACAGGCAACTTCAACGAGGTTAAAACCGCGATTTTCAAGGCGTTTGCAATGGGAAACAGCGGCACAACGGAGCCGCCGCAGGACGATGAAGACGACGAACCGGAATACGCGGAAGAAGAGAGAAAAAACGCACAGGCGGGCAAGGAGTAATAGACCTTGCCCGCCTGCTTTATATCGGCGTTACGCTTCTACACTGGCCGGAACGCGAAGTGTGGCGCATGACACCGTATAAAATCCTTGCTTTGTTCCGAATTCACAGAGAATTCAATCCGGATCGCTTCAAACCGGAGGAAAAAGAAGCGGACATTGACGATGTGTTAGGGGGGTTATAAGTGGCCGGAAAAGAAGACCAGATCAAAACCGAAATTGCCGTTGACGGCGAACAGGAATACAAGAAGGCTTGTAAAGAAATCGACGCTTCTTTGAAGGCCATTGCGTCCGAAATGAAGGTTGTTTCGGCAACTTTCGAGGGGAACGCCGACAGCATAGAGGCAATGACCGCGAAGCAAGATGTTTTGAACAAGCGGCTTGAAGAGCAGAAAAAGAAGGTTGCCGAAGCGGAAGCCGCCTTGAAAAAGTATCAGGACGCGGGGCAAGGGACTTCCGAAGCGGCTAAAAAGATGGAAACAAACCTGAATTACGCCCGCGCCGCAATGATTAAAACGGAAAACGAGATCAGAAACCTTGACGCAGGATTAGAAGAGGCGCGCAACGCTTCAAACGATTTTTCGGACGGCTTGGAGGATATTTCACAGGAAGCCGAAAGCACAGGCGGCGCGCTGGACGGATTGGGCGGCAAAGTTTCTTCCGTAGCTGGCGCGCTTGGAAAAGGTTTGAAAACGATCGGCGTAGGCGTGGCCGCCATTGGAACGGCTATGGTTGCGGGGATCGGGTACGCCGTGGGCTTCGCTGATGAAGTCAAAGGCGCAATGAACGATTTTGAAGCGTCAACAGGCATTGCGGAGGCCGCCGCGAACGGCTTTGAAGACGCAATGTTGCGTATCTACAACAACAACTTCGGGGAGAACATGGACGATATAGCCGCGTCAATGGCAACCGTGGCGCAGACTTCCGGCGAAGTTGATCCGACGAAAATTGAAGAGCTGACACAAAACGCTTTGATGTTGCGCGATACATTCGGCTTTGATATTCAAGAGCAAATGCGCGCCGTCAATATGCTTATGGATCAGTTTGGGCTATCTGGTGAAGAGGCGTTCAACCTGATTGCGCAGGGAGCGCAAAACGGCCTTGATAAAAACGGGGATTTGCTGGACAGTATCAACGAATATTCCGTGCATTTCAAGTCGTTAGGGCTGGACGCGGAAGACATGTTCAACAGCTTTGCAAACGGCGCGGACGCTGGCACCTTTTCCGTTGACAAGCTGGGCGACGCGGTAAAGGAATTCGGGATCAGGGTTAAAGACGGATCAGACGGCACAATGCAGGCGTTCAAGGATATAGGCTTGAACGCCGGTGAAACCGCGGCGGCCTTTGCCGCAGGCGGGGAGCAGGCCGCGAAAGCCTTTGACGATGTGACAACCGCCCTTTTCGCAATGGACGATCCTTTAGCGCAGAATACCGCGGGCGTGGCCTTGTTCGGTACGATGTGGGAAGATTTGGGCGTTGAAGGTATGCAGGCGTTGACGAACCTTAACGGGGAGATCAGCACCACAACCGACGCGCTTTCCAAAATCAACGCCGTTAAATATGACGACTTCGGTTCCGCTATGTCGGGGCTTGGCCGCGTGCTGAAAACGAATTTTGTTCTTCCGATTGGCGAAGAAGCGTTGCCCGCCCTTTCTGATTTTGTCAACGAGCTTTCGGCGGGCGCAGCTTCCGCGAACGGCGATATTTCCAAAATGTCCGACACCTTCGGGACAGCCCTTGCGGGGCTGATTGAAGACTTTTCGACAATCCTTCCGCAAGTAACGGACTTTGCAACCGAAATTGTGTTAGGGCTGGTCGATGGGCTTGTAGCAAGCCTACCACAGATCACAACGGCGGCGGTGGACATGATAACCGCGCTTGTGCAAGGGCTGGTTGCCGCGCTTCCGGCGATTGCGCAGGCCGCAACACAAATTCTTCTTGCCCTGATTGACGGGTTGATCGCCGCCCTTCCCCTGCTTGTCGAAGGCGCGTTGCAAATTGTCCTTGCGCTGGCAAACGGGATCGGACAGGCGTTGCCGCAGTTGTTACCGAAAATCGTTGAAGTGGTCGTTGCTATGGTGCAAACGCTGGTTGAAAATATCCCTATGCTGATCGACGCGGCGTTGCAGTTGATAACAGGGCTTGCGCAAGGGCTGATTGCCGCGATCCCCGTTCTAATTGCGGCCATTCCACAGATTATTACAAGCCTTGTCGAAAATCTGCTTGCCTCTATCCCGCAGATCATTCAAGCGGGAATTGACCTATTAACCGCACTGATCGACGCGTTGCCGCAGATTATCGAAACCATTGTTACAGCTATTCCGCAGATTATCGACGGAATTGTAACGGCGGTGATCGGGAGCATTCCGCAGATCGTGCAAGCCGGAATTGATTTGCTGGTTGCGCTTATTCAGGCGTTGCCGCAGATCATTCAAACCATTGTACCCGCGATCCCGCAGATTGTGGGCGCGTTGGTGAACGCCGTTGTTTCCAATATCCCGCAGATCATTCAAGCGGGCGTTCAACTATTCGTTTCCCTGATCCAAAACCTTCCGACAATTATTGCCGAAATCGTGAAGGCGGTTCCGCAGATTGTAACGGGTATCGTGCAGGCGTTCGGAAGCCTTGCATATCAGATCGTAGAGATCGGCGGCAATATTGTTTCCGGCATTTGGCAGGGTATCCAGAACGCCGCGGGCTGGTTGTGGGATCAGGTAACGGGCTTCTTTGGCGGCATTGTGGACGGTATCAAGAATTTTCTTGGCATTCATTCCCCTTCAACGGTTTTCGCTGACATTGGCGGCAACATGGCCGCGGGCGTTGGCGAGGGCTTCGGCGGCGGTATGGATACCGTTTCCGCGGACATGCAGGGCGCAATGGGAAGCGCGGGCACACTTACAGCACAAGAAGCCGTGCAAGCCGTAAACGATGGCATTATAGCGAATATCGGCGCGCTTGACGGCGCGGTATCGGCCATTGTCGAGCGGGTAACAGCAGGGCTTACAGCGCAGGCGGCGCGCCTTAATCAGATCGGCGTTGACATGACGAAGTATATTGCTTCCGGCATGACAACGGGAACGCCGAATATTACAAACATTATCCCGCAGATCGTCCAGTCGATTATTACCGCCTTCACCGCGCAACAACCGAAGTTCACCGCGGCGGGCGTTGATATTGACAAGGCCATAGCGTCCGGCATGGTGCAGGGCACGCCGCAGATTACGGCAAAAATCCCGCAGATCATACAGTCGATTTTAACGACGATCAACGGGTTTGTATCGCAGTTCACGGCAGCGGGTGAAGAAATGGTGCGCGGTATCTGGCAGGGCTTTCAAAATATGTCGGGGTGGCTGGAAAGCAAAGTGCGTTCTATGATGCGCGAAATTGTCGCCGCCGTAGAAGCGGAAATGCAGATTGCTTCCCCGTCGAAGGTATTTGCAGGGATCGGCGCATACATGGCCGAAGGTTTAGGCGAAGGCTTCGCCCGTGAAATGCAGAATGTTGAAAAGACAATCCGCAGAGCGACGGCTTCAACCGTTCCGGAGCCGCAAAGACCGTCCGGAAGGATCAGCAGGAACGACAACGCCGCCCGCGGCGTGCAAGTGGTTCAAAATATCTATGCGAACGAAACGAGCTATGCACAACAACAGCGCGAGGCGGCAAAGCAATTCCGCTTGATTGCACGGGAGGTTATGGGCTGATGGCAAAGAAAATCGAAAAGTTGATTTATACGAATGAGCGTGGGGAAAGTATCACCTTTTCCCACGCTTCTATTTTTCACACAAACGAGGTTAGCGGCCTTTCTGATGTGCGCAACGAGATTTACAGCATTAACAGCATGGGACAGGACGGCGACACATATTTAGGCAACCGCATTCAATCCCGCGAAATTGAGATTGTCGGAAGTATCAGGGAGCGGGACAAGGACAGAATGCGGGATTACCGAAGGCAAATGAACCGTGTGTTAAACCCGCAGTATTCCGCGACACTGACATACGAATACGGCGACTTCCGGCGCGTGATTGACTGCAAGATCGACAACGCGCCCGCCTTCACGCGGAAGGCTATTTTTCAGGACTTCACAATACAGCTTCTTTGCCTTAATCCGTTTTGGAGAAAAGAGGCAAAGACGCGGGACGATATAGCGACATGGATCGGCGGCCTTGAATTCCCCGTTGAAATCCCTCTTGCGGAAGGTTGGGAAATCGGGTATAGACAGCCTTCTTTGATCGTGAATGTCTATAACGAAGGTGATGTGCAAGCGGGTATTCGCGTAGAGTTCCGCGCGCTTGGCGTTGTCAAAAATCCTTCCCTTTTGAATGTGGACACACAGGAGTTTATAAAGCTGAATATCACGCTTCAAGCTGGCGACATTTTGAGCGTGTCCACGGGATACGGGGAAAAAGAAGTAACATTACAACGCGACGGCGTGACTTCTGACGCGTTCCGTTATCTTGATGTGGACAGCACATATTTTCAACTTTCGGTCGGTGATAACCTTTACAGGTATTCCGCGGAAGAAAACCTTGAAAATTTGGAAGTATCCATTTATCACGACGATCTTTATTTGGGGGTGTGACGAATGGAGCTATATATTTATGACCGCGACATGATATTGCACGGCGTAATTGATGAAATCAATTCGTTAATCTGGACGCGGCGGTATTGGTCGGCGGGCGAATTCAAGTTGCTTGTGCCTTTCACAAGCAAGCATGTTTCCCTTCTGGTAAAAAACAACCTGATAATGAAGCGCGGGGACACCGAGGCGGCAGAAATCAGGTATGTTCACATTAGCAAGAATTCACAGGGGCTTGAAGAAATCGAAGTGCAAGGAAAGTTTATCACGCAATGGATCGGGAAGCGCATTGTACGCGATCAGATCACCGCAACGAGCGGGACGCAGGATATTTTATACCGGATTGTCCGCGAAACGGTCGTTTCCCCGAAAGTGGCCACCCGCGCGATCCCGAATGTCTTAATTGATCCCACGGACGAAGACACCGGAAGCGGGAAAATAGACTATACTTCCGAAGCCTTCACAAACGCCCTTCTTGCCGTGGAAACCGCGGCGAAGGCGGCAAAATTGGGCTTCCGGTTGCGAACCGATGTGAAGACCGGAAAGCACTATTTCAGTGTGTATAAAGGCCGCGATTTGACCGCAGACCAAACCGAAAACCCGCCGTGCATTTTTTCACAGGAATTCGATAATATCACGGAACAGGAATACACAAACAGCATTGAAAACCTGAAATCAACGGCTTATGTGGGCGGCGAAGAAGCCGAACCGCGCGTTGTGGCCGAAGTTGGCGGCGGCGCGGCTGGCCTTGACCGTGAAGAAGTCTTTGTGAATGCAACGGACATTACGAAGAAATACACCAACGAGAACGACGAAGAGATCACGCGCACCGATGAAGAATATTTAGCCTGTCTTGAAGAGCGCGGCGCGTCGGAGCTGGAACAATACGCCGAAACATTGAGCTTTTCCAGCACGATCAACACGCACGCGAATTTGAAGTACAGGGAAGATTACGACTTGGGCGATCGTGTGACATGCGTTAATAAACGATGGGGTATAAAAATCAATGTCCGGATAACGGAGGTTGCGGAAACCTATCAACAGAACATGGAGGAAATAGACATTACTTTCGGGGAGAGCTTGCCCGCCCTGATTACACAGATCAGGCAGATTACAAAGTAAAGGGGTGCAAATATGGAAAAATCAAGTTTCTTCAACAGTGTTTCCGGCGATCGCGTGTACCGCGCGGAAGAATGGGCTGAATATTTTGCTTCATTCATTGGAAACGGCGTGTTCCCTGTCCCTTCCACAAGCCTTCAAGTGGTAGCGGGTTCAGGAATGGCCGTCGCCGTGAAAACGGGTAAAGCGTGGATCAACGGCTATTTTTATTACAACACAAGCGATTTGCCCGTAACGCTGGCAACCGCGGACGGCGTGTTGAACCGCATTGACCGAATTGTTGTGCGGTGGGATTTGACCGAACGCAAAATTTCCGTTGCGGTGAAGTCTTCCGCGCCTGCAACTTCCCCCATCGCCCCTGCTTTGCAGAGGGACGCGGACGCATACGAATTGTGTCTTGCCGATGTGCTTGTAGGCGCAGGCGTTACGGCCATTTCACAGGCAAACATAACGGATCGCCGCCTTGATGGTTCCTTGTGCGGCGTGGTTGCGGGCGTGGTGGATCAGATAGACACCGACGCATTCAACGCGCAACTTGAAGCGTGGTTTGCTGACTATAAGGAAATGAGCGTTGACGAATTCAACGATCTTGTTTCCTATATGGAAAGTTTGGAGCTTTTGGGCGATCAGCAGTACGCCGCCCTTGAAGCCTACATGAACGACTTTAAGACCGACGCAGAAAACGACTTCAACGCATGGTTCGCAACCTTGCAAAATGTCCTTGACGAAGACGCCGCGGGGCATTTGCTGAACCTGATCCAGAACAACACCGCGCGAATTGAAATGCTGGAAGCCGTGCTTTTCAATGACATTACAACAAACCCGTTCTTGATCCTCTTTGACGATTTGGACGGCGTGACCGCAACGGGCGTTTGGAACGCGGCGTTGCAACGGATCGAATGTTGACGCGGTGCGCCTGCAAGGGCGCGGAATTGTCGTGCATTATCGGAAATATCTTCACGGAGCTTCGCCCGCCGTGCGACATGTGCGGCGGCGAGGCGGTGACAATCCACGGGATCACGCCCACAGGCCACGAAGCAACCATAACTTTGACGGCGGCGGGCTTTGATTTTGAGGGGTGCGCGGAAGATACCGCGCTTTTGCAGAGGATCAGGAAGGCAAGGTGCATTTATGCAGGGACAAGAGAGGGAACGCAAAGAGCCGTCCGAATTCAATGTGATTGTGAAGGCGAAAGACCTTGTAAAGCATACCTTCACGATCACGAACAGCACGGAGCGTTACCCGAAGAAATACCGCTTTACGCTGGTGAACCGCATACAGGAAAAAGCGGTTGATATTTACGAAATGACGCTTGAAGCGAACGAATTAGATTTGCGGCAAGCGGACGAACACAGACAACGGCAGAGGCTACAAGCAAAGGCGTTGACCTATTGCAAGGAGCTTCTATTCTTTATAGAGCTTTCGCAGGAAATGGGCTTTATTTCTATGAAGAGTTGCGAATATTGGTCGAAACTTGCCCTTGAAGTAAAGTACATGATCGCCGCGTGGAAGAAGCGGGACAAAGCGAGAGTATAAAAACCGTTTGGGGAACGCCTTGTAGGTTTTCTTTTCGCCTTCTGCCCGCCCCGCCGCCGCATTCCGGCAACTCGTACAATGTGCGCAATGTCAACACTTCGGGGGCGTTGAACAACAACAACGCGTACAACGGCAACAGGGGCGTGCGTCCGCTTCGGTGGATCACTCGATCGAGTAGGCCACAGGCCGAAAGCAATGTACCACCATCAAAGGAAGGCGTTTCCCGTCCCCTGCTATCCACAGCGGGGACAAATACAGGATTGCCGATACCGGAGCATTGCCCGCGGGTATGGCCGAGGTTACACACGGCAAGGAGATTTTTTGACATGACCGACTTTGAAAAAGTCTATAATTTTGAAAACCTATACCGCGCGTACCGGAAGGCGCGCCGCGGCAAAAGGTGGAAAGGAGCGGCGGCGAAGTTTGAAGTTAATTTGCTGGAAGCCCTGAACCTGTTAAGCGTGCAGTTACAGAGCCATACATACCGGCTTTCGCCCTACAACACATTCAAGGTTTACGAACCGAAAGAACGGGTTGTAATGTCGAACAGCTACAAAGACAAGGTTGTGCAACATGCGCTTTGTGATAATGTACTTGAACCGAGGGTGCGAAGCACCTTCATAAAAGACAATTACGCTTCACAGGTTGGAAAAGGAACGCACTTCGGCCTTGAACGGCTGGAAGGATTTATGCGGAGGTTTTACCGTGTACGAGGTGTTGACGGTTGGGTATTGAAATGCGACATATCAAAGTATTTCTATAATATCAAGCACGACGCGTTAAAATCCTTAATCCGCAAGTATATTTCCGATCCTGATTGCCTTTGGTTGCTGGATATGATAATAGACAGCACCGAAGGCAATGTAGGAATTCCGATCGGCAACCAGTCTTCACAAATATTCGCCCTTCTCTATCTTTCTTCGCTGGATCACATGGTAAAAGAGAAGTTAGGCATAAAATTTTATGGCCGATACATGGACGATTTTTATTTGATCCACGAAGATAAAGAATATTTGCGCTATTGCTGGAAGGAGATTGAAAGACATGTAAACGAATTAGGGCTTTCGCTGAATGCGAAGACAAATATTTACCCGTTGAAAAACGGAATTGATTTTTTGGGCTTCCATTCGTATTTGACCGAAAGCGGCGCGGTGATCCGCAAGGTGCGCCGGAAGTCAAAGAACAACGCCCGCCGCCGTTTAACCAAAATGCGCGGGTTGCTGGAAGCTGGAAAAATCACGCCGGAAAAGGTGGAACAATCCTATAAAAGCTGGCGCGGCCACGCGTCGAAGGGAAATTGCTATCACCTGATCCGGAACATGGATCAGCATTACAACAAATTATTCGGGCAGTACGCCGCCGCGGGCAACCGTGGCGGCGTTGCTGTTTCCGAAGAAAAGGAGGAAGGCAAAGAATGTCGAAAAAGTTAAGCACGCTTGGCGTGGGAACAACCTTTGAAGTGCCCGTAAAGTCGGCTTATCGGTCGTTCTTGGGTGATTATGTCGTTTTCAAAATGGCAGACAAAAACCATTCGGGCTATCCGTCCGGAGCTATTACCCTGATTACCGACAAGATCATAGCGTTGCTTTGTTCCGACGCAAAAGAGCCAAACAACAGCGACAGCAACCGGAGAAGCTACGGCAACAACAGGCACATTCATTCCAATATCCTTCAATGGCTGAACAGTAACGCCGCGGCGGGAAAATGGTACAGCGCGAAGCACGGGCAGGACGCGCCGCCGTCAAGCGCGAATGTATGGGACAATGTAAACCCCTATGACACATGGGCGGGGTTCCTTGCTATGCTTGACGACGATTTTGTAGCGGCACTTATGACAACCACGCTTACCGTTGCCAAAAACACCGTTACAGACGGCGGGAGCTATGAAACCTTCACCGCAAAAATGTTCCTTGCAAGCACAACGGAAGTCGGGCTTGCAAACGAAAACGGGATTGCAGAGGGTTCAAAGCTGGCCTTGTTCAGCGACAACACAAGCCGCCTTGCCTATTGTACGCAAGCGGCCATTGACAAAAGTAATTACGGGAGCGATCCGACGACTTCGCAGGCGTGGTATTGGTGGCTTCGCACGCCGCATTCCGGCAGCTCGTACTATGTGCGCTATGTCAACTCTTCGGGGGCGTTGAGCAGCTACTACGCGTACGACGGCTACAGGGGCGTGCGTCCGCTTTGTAATTTGAAATCTGATATTTTGGTATCTGATAGCACAAACAGCCGCGGAAACTATGAATTCCAGTGGAACGCCGCACCGAGTACGCCGGACGGAATTTCCGTGCCGGAAAGCTGTTACAGCACGCAGAACATAACCGTAACATGGGGAGCTTCCACCGATCCGGACGGCGACGCGATCACCTATGTTCTGGAACGGTCGGTGAATAACGGGAGCTATACGAAAGTAACGGAAACCGCCGCCCGCACCTTTACGGAAGTCGTTTCTACAAGCTGGAACACGATTAAGTACCGCGTGAAGGCGCGGGACACCTACGGAAACGAAAGTGCGTATGTGACTTCTTCCGCGGTTCCCGTAATTCACAATCAACCGCCCGTCATTTCCGGACAAAACGCCGATCTTGGAACGAAAAGCGGCGACTTCTCTTACAAGTACACCGTGACCGATCCGGACGGCGACACGGTGACAGTGGTTGAAAAGGTGGACGAAACCACCTTGCGGAGCTACACGCCCACGCTTGGAGAAGAAAACACGATGAATGTTACGGGGCACGACTTCACCGCCCTTTCCAACGGCGCGCACACAATCACCATTACCGCAACGGACACCGTGGGAAATAAAGCGGTGCGCACGCTGACCTTCACAAAACAGATCAGCGGATTTGTTATCACGCTGGCCGCACCGCTGGAAGCGCAGGCACAGCCCACGCGCGCAAATGTGAAAGTAACGCGGGAAATTCCAGCGGGCGCAACTTTCAAAGTGGAGGCAACGAACAATCCGTTTGATCCTTCCCCCGCGTGGGAGGATTGCACAAATGCCGTAATTCAGGGCGTGGCGCATGTCTTCGAGAACACAATAAACACCGCCGTTAAATTCGGCATGAATATTCGGGTAACGGTGGAGCGCGGCGACGCTATTTCCGCGTGTTGGGTATCTTCGATCGGGGGGAATTTTGAATGAGCGTGACATACAGACCGGACAAGCCAAACGAAACAGAGGAATTGAAGAAGGAAGTTGAAACTGTGAAGGCGGCGGGTGAAAGCACCGCCGCCCTTCTTTCCCTTTCTTTCAAAGCGCAGATTGTCGCAGACCGCGCCGCGGGAACGAACGCGATCGCCGATGAAATGATCCTTGCGTCAACGGATATTGTGGATTATCCGGAGTATCAGGACAACCACAAATACAAGACAAAAGGCGAAATTATCAGGTGCGACGGCCTTTATTATGAGATCGTCGCGCCGCACACTTCCAACGCCGCCGCGTATCCCGTGCAAACCACCTTTGCATATTACCGTCTTGTCGAGCTGGAACACGCGGGGACGCTTGACGATCCGATACCATATCCGGAAACCGCGGGGATCGTCGTAAATGTGGTTGAGGGGCTTTATTACAGCTACAAAGGCGCGCTATATCTGGCGAAGGCCGATATGCCGAATTGCGTTTACCCGCCCGACACGGCGGGTTTGTGGCAATGGGAAAAGGTGTAAAGGTGGTGAAAACATGGAACAGATTTTAACGGTACTTTCGGCGGTTAGTACCGTTTGCGCAATCGCCTTCGGCTATGCCGCCTTCGCCCGCAATAAGAAGAGCGACACAGCGAACGAAGCAAAGAGCGACGCAACGGTATTAACAGAGATCGGATATATCAAAGGCGGCATTGATGATATTAAGGCCGAACAGCGGGAACAGCGGAAGACGAACACGGAGTTTGTAGAACGGCTTGTTGCCGTTGAAGCGTCCGCAAAGCAGGCGCACAAGCGAATTGACACGCTGGAACGCGCACACGAAGAATAATAGCGAAGGAGCGAAAAACAATGGCAGTTATGAAAGCAAGTGAATTTGTTGCGAAACTGAAAGATGTTGCGCAGAATTACAAAACCCTTTATGTCATGGGGTGCTTTGGTGCGCCTCTGACGGGCGGCAATGTATCGCGGTATTGCAATAACCACGCATACAACAAGCAGGCCGCCCGAACGAAGATGATTAAGGCCGCCGCAAACCAGAACCCGCCTGTTTTCGGGTTCGATTGCGTATGCCTGATTAAAGGCATTTTGTGGGGCTGGCGCGGCGACGCGTCCAAAACCTACGGCGGCGCGTCCTATGCCGTGAACGGCGTTCCGGATATTGGCGCAGATACCATGATTACAAAGTGCAAGGGCGTTTCAACCAACTTTTCCAATGTGGAGGTTGGCGAAGCCCTTTGGTGTAGCGGGCATATCGGCGTTTATATCGGCGGCGGGCTGGCCGTGGAGTGTTCCCCCGCCTTTGAAAACGATGTGCAGATCACGGCAGTTAAAAACATGGGGACAAAGAGCGGGTATAACGCCCGCACATGGACGAAGCATGGCAAACTTCCGTATATCGAATACGACAACGCTGCCCCCGTTCAGCCGGACAAACCGGACACCGGAGCGAGCGCAGGCGGCGCAATCAAGGCCGGAAGCGTCGTGCGTGTGAAGCAGGGCGCGAAGACCTACACGGGCGGCGGGCTGGCCTCTTTCGTGTATGAACGCGATCATGTCGTTTCGGAGCTGAACGGCGATCGCGCCGTTATCACCTACGGCGGCGTAACCGTGGCCGCCGTGCGCGTTTCCGATCTTGTTCTTGCAGATGGAAGCGGCGCGGGCGGCACAATCAAGGCCGGAAGCGTCGTGCGCGTAAAGCAGGGCGCGAAGACCTACACAGGCGGCGGGCTGGCCTCTTTCGTGTATGAACGCGATCATGTCGTTTCGGAGCTGAACGGCGATCGCGCCGTTATCACCTACGGCGGCGTGACCGTGGCCGCCGTGCGCGTTTCCGATCTCACGCTTGTAAAGGAGTAACAAATATAAACACCGACAAAAAAGAAAGCGAGGCTTTGAAAAATGGATAACATGGTAATTGTTCTTGTGGTTGTGGCCGTCGTCGCGGTCGTTTTCGTGGGGCTGATCGTGCTGATCCCCTATCTGGTAAAGAAGGGGATCAATGTTTCCGGCATATTGACCGGAACGACAACCGTTCTTGACACCGCGGATCATGTGGTCGATACCCTGCAAGAGTTCTTCCCCGAAGTTCCCGTAATCACTGTTATTGACAAGGTGATTGGGTGGGCGCAGAAGGCGACAGAAGCCGCCGAACAGCTCTATAAAACAAGCAAAATTGAAGAGGGACAGCGCAAGGAAGAGGCAACAAAACTTGTCTATCAGTTTATCGAAGCGGCGGGAATTGAAATCGACGACGATTTGAAGAAGATTGTTGACGGTGCGATCGAAGCCGCCGTTTTTGCGCTTCCGAAGACGCATACCGATACAGCGCAAGCCCTGAATACCTAATTGCCATTGCGCCGCGCGCGGGTTTACTCCTTTACCGCCCGCGGCTTGATAGAGGCGGCGGCCACAAGCCGCCCGCCTGATACACGAAGCCCCCGCTTCCGCTGAACCGCGGCGGCGGGGGCTTATTTCATTACGGGAGGTTTTACGCATGAGTGAACAGAGAAAAACCACAGGCACGCGCAAGCGCGCGCCGAAGAAGGATACAGAGAACAAAACCACGCGCACGCGGAAAAAGGTTGCCGAAGAGCAGGCCGCGCCCGTCCAGCAGAACGAGGAAGCCGCGCCGGATAGCTTGAAGGCCGAAGAGGAACAAACCGCCCGTGCGCCGGAACAGATGGCGGGAAAATCGGAGCATGACGGCGAAAAGCCGGAACAGACACCGCCCGCGGCGGGTTCCTTTGAGGTTGCCCGCGTGCTGAAAGTGACAAAACCCCTTATGCGCGGCGACGATGTGAAGGCGTTGCAAACGGCCTTGATCGAACGGAATTACCATTGCGGCACCAACGGAGCCGATGGGACATACGGAAGGTTGACAGCTTACGCCGTGCGGTGCTTTCAAGCGTCAAAAGGCTTGATTGTCAACGGGCGCGCGGACAGGTACACGATCGCCGCGCTTGGCGGTACATGGAAAGAGTAACAGAATATAGAGAAGCCCCCACGCTGGCCGCTTAATGGCTGGCGTGGGGGCTTTTTGTCGTTTTGCGGGGTTTACTCATTCCGGAAACGCAATGTTATTTCCGCACCGTAGTTCTGGCCTTCGCCGCCGCCGTAAACTTCTATGTTTACGATCCCGTCGAGGCGGGAAAAATTGTCGCTTACATAGTCGGCTTGTTCGGCAGGAATATTCCCGATTTGATCGCCGTTGACATAAACACCGAAAGCGGGTTTGCCTTCCCATTCTTCCCGTTGCAAGGTCAATTCCATCGTGCCCTTGTCGAAAGGTTCGTCTTTGAAGTGAATTTTTCGCAAGATGGCTTGACGGCTTTTGCGCCCGTTCTTGAAGGTAACGCCCGAAACCTTCACGGAAAGAAATTCAAAAGCGGGCTTTGTTTCGCTTGCGGTCGAAGAAACGAACGGCGGCGCGGTGGGAGCTGGCCGGACGGTCGGTGCGACACCGTACGGCGCGCATTTTTTACACGGGGAAAGGCCGCGTTTCTTTGCGACAGAAAGCGGGATATATTGCGGTTTTCTCATTCCGGAACAATGCGCGTTCGTGTGATACTTTGTGCCGCCCTCTTCAAAATAGACCTTTGTTTCCTTTGCCGCGTCCACAGCCGCGCACCTTTCTTCTTTCTTGCCACGCCCAAACATTGACAAGGCAGAGGATAAAAACGATTGTTTCATAGTTTGAATAGCTCCTTTCGTGTGCTTAAATTATGGCAACAAGGAAAGAATACTTTTTGCATTCTGACCTTTAACACAATTATGCAAGAATTTTATGTTAAAGTCAAGAAAAGTGCTGATGTTTAGCACAATGAGAGGGGCGCGGGTGATCGTGGGTGAAGATATACGACTATAAAGGACGGAAAAATATATGTGGCGACAGAGTGCGGGAAGCGCGGCAAAAGAATAGGTTTACGCAAGAGGCGTTAGCCGCGAAACTGCAAATAGAAGGCGTGACAATGGAGCGGGACAGCCTTTCCAGAATTGAGATCGGAACGCGGTTTGTTACCGATTACGAATTAAAAGTGCTTGCTAAAGTGTTGGGCGTGTCCCCTCTTTGGCTTCTTGACGATGAAAACGAATGAAGCGGCGGGAATTTCCCGCCGCTTTTGCTATTTTTCGCAATTATTTTTTGAAAAGCTATTGACTTTATACGGCAAATGCCGTATAATAAAATCACAGGCAAGGGGAAGCCGAGTAAAACGAAAGGAGAAGACAACACCACCGGAAAGGGGGTGCGAAGATTGACCGAAGAGCAAATAAAAGAACTGCTTGAACTTCTTAAAAAGGCTTTGGAGAGTGAAACGGTGGAGCGTATCACAATCAGCATAAAGCCAAACAAGAAGAACAAACAGTCCTAACAGATACGGCGGCGGGTATCCCCGCCCGTTGCCTTTATTATAACCGATAAAACACGAAAATGTCAAGGGAGGTTCGGCGCGTGGATATTAGCGTTAAAATAGCATATAGAAACGAGAAATTGCAGGCCGCGCGGCTGGCGGCTGGTATGTCACAATCACAGCTTGCGGCGGCGGCGGGAATTTCCGTGCGTATCCTGCAAGACTACGAAAGAGGCGCGCGGGATATTAACGGGGCAAAGTTGGCGACACTATTAAAAATTTGCAACGCCCTTGAATGTAGCTTGCGGGATATTCTCACCGATCCGGCCACGCTGGAAGGGCTGGACGAATACGACAAAAGAAGGAGTTAATTTCAGGCGCAGGGGGCGGGAAACCGCCCCTTGTTTTTGTTTATAGGGGGCGTGGAGCATGGGGCATTGTTTTAGCCATTTGACAAAGGCAGACCGTTACAAGATCGAAGCGTTATTGAATAACGGCCATTCGGCAAAGGAGATCGCCGCGGAAATTCATGTGCATATCAGCACTATTTACCGCGAAGTAAAACGCGCCCGCATGGTTCACCGTAATTCGGATTGGACGGAGGAAGAAAGGTATAATCCGGACGAAGCACACAGGCGATACCGTGAAAACCTTTCGGCAAAAGGCGCGCCGCTGAAAATTGGCCGTGATTACGCCCTTGCGGAATATCTGGAAAGAAAAGTGCTTGAAGAAGGCCGATCCCCCGCCGCCGCACTTGCCGACATTGCTTTAGAGGGGCTGGAATTCAAAACCACAATTTGCACAAGCACCTTTTACGGCTACATAACAAAGGGTGTGTTTCTTATGCTGACAAACAAGGATTTGCCGGAAAAGGCAAAACGAAAGCGGAAATATCGCAAAGTGAAGACGGCCAAACGCGCCCCACGCGGGAAGAGCATAGAAAAACGCCCCGCCGAAGTGGAGGGGCGCGAAGTCTTCGGACATTGGGAAATGGATACCGTTTACAGCGGGAAGCAGACTTCAAAGAAAGCCCTTCTTGTGCTGACGGAGCGGAAGACGCGACAAGAAATTATAGAGCGTATGCCGGATCGGACGGAGGAAAGCACCATAAAGGCACTTGACCGTATAGAACGGCGGTTCGGCGCGCTATTCCGCAAAGTGTTCAAAACGATCACCGTTGATAATGGCGGGGAATTCTCCAATGTGGAAAGGTTGGAACAATCCGTGATCCGCAAGGGGAAGCGGACACGCTTTTACTATTGTCACCCGTACAGCAGTTTTGAACGGGGATCAAACGAAAATCAAAATAGAATGATACGGCGGCGATACCCGAAAGGAACAGACTTCGGAAAAGTATCAACCGCCGCAATAAAAGACCTTGAACAATGGATCAACAACTATCCGCGTGAAATATTGGGCTGGAAAACTTCTGCAATGTGCTTCCGCGAATGCCTTGACACACTATAAAAATAAATTTTCAATTTTTTTCGCATTTACTATTGACATTTGCGAAAAAATTATAATTTTTTTTGAAAAAAATAGGGTTCCGAAATCGGAACCCTATTTTGAATCGTCATAGCGATTATTTTACTTTGTAGCTAGCGGTTGCCAGAGTTGGGTATTTCTGTGTAGAATCTTTTACACGTTTATCGTTCTTAACGGTTCCGGTCAGGAAGTAATCGTAGATCAGAACGCTCTTGCTGTTGCCGCCTTTGGTCTGTGGGTCATCCCAGTCGGTATCAACCTGATACCATTTGCCGTCATCCATCTGAACATAGTTCCAAGCATGAGTACCTTTTTCACCGAGGTTGTTTGTAGCATTACCAACAACGATCAGACATGGGATACCTTTCTGGTCACAAGCATATTTGAATGCTTTTGCGTAACCATCGCAAACAGCTTTACCCTCAACCAGTGGGCCTACTGCCTGATGCTGATTGTGAGTTGCTTTATCTGGGTTAGCTGGGTACTGAGTACCGTTAACGATTGCATCATGGATTGCTTTTACCTGAGCATATCTTGTGGAACCAGTCATTTTTGCAACTGCGTTATTCATCTTTGTTGTGGTGTTTTTGATTGCAGTTGTGTTGAGCTTGGAAGCTTTTTCACCGGTTTTGTCAGGTGTACCATAAGCGGTAGTTGGACGTGGGTAGAAGGTCAGGGTGTTGTGGTCATCGCTGATTACGATGTTCTGTCTGGTTGGATCCAGCCAGAAGATTTCTGGATGTTCGTCAAAAATCATCTGTACGGAAGTCTGGAATGCGCTGTAAACCTGAGCTTCAGTATAACCTTTAATGCTTACAGTAATTTTATTTTTGTTTGCACGCAGACCACTTACAAAAGCATCATGCATTGCGAGAGCGAGTTTGTTGCCTGCAAGCTGAGTTTTGCAAAAATCATATCCTTTAGAGGATGTGGTGGTTTTGCTGGTTGTTGTTGTGGTGGTAGTAGTGCTGGTAGTTTTTTCACTTGTGGTCTTGCTTGTAGTCTTGCCCAGTGCAGCAGAGCTGGTAACAGCCATGCTCAGTACCATTGTCATGGCAAGAACTGCAGAAAGGATCTTCTTAAACATTTTTTCTCCTCCTAAAACAAAGTCTGCCTGTTTTCCGTTTCCGAAAACTTTAAGCTGACTTCATTATACAACATTCCTTGTCCAGAGTAAAGAAAAATTTTGTAAAAATTTTTATTTTTGTCTGAAATTTTCCAGATTATCCTGCATTTCTTTCCAGATGCTCCAGGAATAGTAATAGATGAGAATGCTTACCAAAATCATGCTGACGATCAGCACAATAACACAAGCAAGATCCGGCAAAAAGACAGCCGATATTAGGCCAATCAATCCTGCTGTGATGTAGGCATATCCGGCAAAACGCTGTGTGTGCATCCAGACATTTTCGTCCGAAAGTGCATAGCGGGTACGAAATCCGTGTTTTCTCTTGAACCTATATTCCCACGAAACCTTTGGCAGATAGTTTCCGGTCACAATAATCACAAGAGACATTAGACCACAAACCACTCTTCCAAAGGAAAGATCCAGAATATTGATCTGCGGATTGACCGTCATGTACAAGATCATCGGCTGAATCACATTAAAGATTACCAGAGTCAAAAGCCCTCCTGCCTTAATTCCTTTAGGCTGTCTGCCAAAAGAATCCTTGAGCAACAGACTTCCCACCAAAATAACGATCGCGGCTGGGATCAGCAGTTCATATCGACTTCCATATCGGTCAGGCGTTCCGCTTACTCCCCAATGTACCGCTATGGTATCCGGCAATGACGGCAGCAAAATGAGAACCTCCAGCAACGGAATCAGCATCAGCAGTACAACCGCTGCTCTCCAAAATCGGATATTCCGAATTGTCCTTTCGTTTGTCTGTTTCATCATAATCCCTCTCTTCCAGACACAGCATTCCCTTTTGATTATGGATTTTCCTTTTCATCATTCTTTTCATCCTGATGGGAAAACTGTGCAATCCACATCATGATTTCTTCAAATACGCTGGTGTTTAATTGATAATAAATGTAGTTTTTCTTTTTTTCTTCCAAAATTAGTTCCGCTTTCTTTAACTGGGACAGATGATAGGAAACCGTCGCACCTGTCATGTCAAAATGTGCCCCAATTTCTCCCGCGGACATTTTGCCTTTTCTCAAAAGTAGCAGAATCTCTCTCCTTACCGGATCAGAAAGAGCTTTGAACGTTTCTGCCAGTCCCACAATGCTCACTCCTTTTAAAAAATATTTAGAAAATTTTCTAAATAGATTATAGCACCTTAAAGCAGAAAAAGCAACATCTATTTAGAAATATTTCTAAATAGATGTTGCCTCTCATCAGATTCTTTTCTCAGCTCATCTTGATTTCCAGATAAGCCTTTACGATCTGCATACATTTTTCCCAGCCAAGTGTTGCACTGTCCAGACACAGGTCATAGTTATCTGCATCCTTCCAGTCACGTCCGGTAAAATAGCGGTAATAGTCACCGCGGCGCTTGTCAACCTTGCGTACAAATTTTTCTGCTTCTGCCTGATCCAGATTTCGGATCTCCATTGTTGTTTTGACGCAGTTTTCAAACGGCGCATGTACATAGACTTTCAGCACATTTGGTCGATCCTTCAGCACGAAGTCTGCACATCTTCCGATAATGACGCAGGACTCTTTGTCTGCCAGCATCTTGATAATCTTCGCCTGATAGTTAAAGAGATTTTCCTCCGAAACAAAGTTTTTGCTTCCTGGCGGAATCAATTCATCGGTATAAACGCTTCTGGATGGCTTGAAGAAAATCGGACGTTTGAGCTGCTCATCCGATTTTGCAAAGAGCTGTTCATTGATGCCGCTGTCGTCCGAAGCCATTCGCAGAATCTCCATATCATAGCATGGGATTCCCAGATGGTCTGCCAGCATCTTTCCAATCGTCTTTCCGCCGCTTCCATATTCCCGGGCAATCGTAATTACATAGTTATCCATGCAATCCCGTCCTTTCATGTTATCACTCTAAAGCGCTAAATTGCACTTTCCGTTATTATAGAACGAATTGTGCATAATATCAAGGTTAAATTGCAAAGATTTTTTCTCTGCCCGGATACAGATAGCAAAGCTTTCCATCCTCGGTAAAGGCAACAGTTTCCTCTGCGCAGAAACGCACCAGCTGATTGTCCCACTCCGCTACCGTACTTTCGGTATTCAGTTCCAGTGCATAGCAGGTATTGTAGTGCAAAGGGAAATCTCCATAAGCACCGGTACCTTCCTGTTTGTCCCACAGACCTACCACTGTGCCGGCACTGTGACCATAAAAACCGATTGGATGACAATACAGCATTGCACGGATTCCTTCCTGTTTTGCTCGTTCCAAGCTGGATTTCAGGATTTCATTTCCGGTCCTGCCTGCAATATGTTCCTGTGCAACGATATCCTGAAAACGATTGGTAACTTCCAAACCCTTTTTCAAATAATCCGGAACTTCTGTTTCATCCTCTCTTAACACATATCCCAGGCGCTGGCTGTCCGAGCAAAGCCCAAAGTATGTAATTCCTACATCATAATGCAGCAGGTCCCCATGTTGGATAATGTCCCCGCAGCTGCCAACTCCAGGCATTCCTTTGCGCTGGATATCCACATGAGGGCTGAACCAGAAGGTCAGTCCCAAACGGTTGATCTCCTGTGCAATCCACTCCTCCACCTCGGTCGTGGTGGTCACTCCAGGGGTAATGACCTTGCGGGAAAATGCCTCTTCACAGATATTCATGGCAAGCGCATAGACGGTACGGTAGCGGGAAAGTTCCTCCTCCGTTCTGGCTTCGATCCATCGGGTCGCCAACGGATAAGCACTGCACAGCTTTTCCCGATCCGCTTCTTCCAGCGCTCCATAAAGCTGATCATACAGCTCTTTGGATAGTCCATCACAGATACCGGAAAGTTTTGACGTGTTCACCGCAATTTTCTCTGGATTTTGTTTCCGGATAAATGCTGCCAGCTCCTTTAACTGATCCTTGCTGGTATCGGTATATCCCTGTGTATAGATTTTTGCCAGACGCTCATCCGGTCGTCCAAAGTTATATGCTCCAAAGCCATCTTTTCCGTTGACAAAAACAAGGCAGGATAGCCTTCTCGCTGTCAGGCACAGAGAAGGGATCATGGTACGAAATACCGGATCTTCGTTATATTCCCGGCACAAAATTACCCACAGATCAATGCCACACTCTTCCATCAGCTTTGGCAGCAGATGATGAATTCTGTACCGCAGGGAATTGTCGATGATCTCATACTGTTTTTTTAAGGAAACGGTCTCTCTCATATTGTGGATACACCCCTCTTTTTTATTTTATTATGTTCAGTATACCACAACATCTTTACCTTTTAAATTGTTTTTTTAGTGAATTTATCCTGATTGATTCTTTTTATTTTCTTTACAAATTGTTCTATTTTTTTCTGAAATATTTTACGCCCGTCCTGCGTTATATGATTGAACACGCAAAAACATGTGCAATAACAAAGGAGAATGAATATGAAAACAATTGGCAACCTGATCTGGTTTTTGTTTGGCGGACTTTGGATGGGACTGGGATGGACTCTGATAGGGCTTGTCTGGTGCATCAGCATTATCGGAATCCCGGTTGGCATACAATGTTTTAAATTTGCAAGACTTGCCTTCTTTCCATTTGGAAAGGTGATTGTCTACGGCGGAGGAGCACCTTCCCTTCTGTGCAACATTCTGTGGCTGATTTTCGGTGGATTTGCCCTTGCTATTTCTGCTGTTATCCACGGACTGATCTTTTGTATCACCATCGTGGGAATCCCATTTGGAATGCAGTGTTTTAAATTTGCAAGGTTAGCTTTAACTCCGTTTGGCTCGGATGTTGCTGTCTGCGCATAATTTTTTGTCACAGATTTTTATATTGTCTTTTTCTGATTGCAGCTTTTTTAGAGCCTTGCGCATATTTTCAGTAAAGAGATCCTGTTTTTACCTTATTTTTAAGGAGGAACCATCATGAAAAAAACAATGAAAAAGATACTGGTCGCACTTCTTGTCTGCTCGATTCTGATGATATCCGGTTGTACATCCAGAACAGAATCTGAATCCGATCCACGTCCTGCCACAGAAGAATCTTCTGATACACAGGCAGAGAACGAGGAAGTGATTGAGGAGGAAGAACCACAATCCTCCGAAAATGAAACCAACGACGAAGACCAGCAGCCATCTGACTCAGAAATCTCTGAAAATCCGGATGAAAACTCTGCCAGCGCACAAAGTACCGATGCAGACAGCTTCCTGTACGAAAACAGCGAGCTCGGATTTTCTGTACAGCTGCCTTCCTGCATCGAGAAAAATGCAGAATTCACCACCGATACCCGAGATGATAACGGAGAAACCGTCAACATCGTCTCTGTTACCTATCAGGGTGAAAGCGGTCAGGCCAACATCCTGACACTGGAAGAGATGAGCAGCCAGTCATGGGAAAACATGCAGAAACAGAATGGTCCAATTCCGGTCGAACTGGGAAGCTCCGAAAATGGACGCGTCGTTGTCATGTATCCGCTCCAGTCCAATCCATTTGAACCAGGTACTTCGGATGCAGATATCATCGATCAGTTCACCAAGGAAAAGGCAGTCATCAGCGAAAGTTTCACATTTTTAGAAAAATAACCAGGAATACAAAAGGGGATAGATGTGCAGTCTATCCCCTTTTGTTAGTTGCTTCCTAAAATTTTGATCAATACCTGATAAGTATACCCGTATGCGCTGATTGGATAATTCTTCTGATTAGCTGTATTGGAGCAAACAAGATAATCCATTACATTCCCATTCTCATCGGTCACAACGTCCGTAATCATGACGGCATGATAAAGTTCTTCCTCTCCATACCCGACAATCAAAACATCTCCAACTTCACCTGTATCATAGGAAGCATCCACAATCGCTGCAAGGCCGCTTCCCTCATTTTCCCGGGCATAGTTTAAAAATTCGTCGACACCGGACCAGGAAGCAGAACGCCCCTGCATGTTTGGCAGATTGTTCGGCGTATCTCCGTACCATTTCCAGACAGATTCTCCCTGAGTATCCATGGGGATTCCTCCGGCAAGCAGACACTGGGATACAAAGTTCTGGCAATTTCCTCCATTCATCGAATAGTCTGCCCATTCTTCATTTCGGTCCAGTGCCCATGTCTGTGCATATTCTATTGCAGCCTGACGATCATACGAAATCTTGATTGCTGTCTCTTCTTTGTCAGCACCTGCCTGATCTCTGCGCTGGATATTTTGCTCCAGCAGCGCTTTTTTCTCATCTATTCCTTCCGAGATATTGGCTAAGACCGTCTCCTGCGAAAGCTCACCATTCATATACTGGCGGTGGTCCCCTGTCACAGTCCAGTACAAGCGGTCATTATAATTAACATGGCGGTAGATTTTCCATCCATCATCCGTCTTGCGGAAGCGAAAAATATGGATGATATCTGTCGTAATCGAATCCACCTGCTCAAATTGAGCAAAATTTTGCGTGCTGTCTTCCGAAAGCCGCACCGTAATATCCCCATTTTCCTCTTCTTCCATTTCTTCGATCGAAAAGACAGATTGATAGCCTGTCAAACTCAAATCCGACTTTTGACTTGAGCGAACCAAAAGCTGATAGTCCAAAATTTCGGTTTCCAGTTTTATCTGTGCCTGCTCGCCGCTTACAAAAATGTCGGGCAGCTGCTCCACCTCTTCTTTTGCAAGGGAATCATAATACCACTTCATATAGAGATTAATCAGCTCTTTTTGTTCCTCCTGCAAATCTCCTGTATCTGCAAAGGTCAGTGTACCCTCAAATTCTTCGGTTATCAACGGCTCATCCTGCAATTGCAGCGACACTTCCTGTGTCTCCTGCTGCAAGGTAGTATCCTCTTTTGCTTGTGTCTGCTGGATATCGGAATGACACCCGCTCAGCAGAAAAATCGTGCATAAAACGGCTGTTATTCTTTTCAATTGGTTGTCCATCTGATCACCTCTTTACTTTAATTTCATCTTATTCCATGGAGTAAACTCCAGGTCAAGATGGATTTTTATAAACTTTTTATGAATGATTTTTCATCCTTATTATATCAGGAGAAGCTGAAACCACTCTGAAATGCAAAAGAAAAAGGAACGCAAATGCGTTCCTTTTTATTCTGATTCTGTTTGGATATCAAAAAAATTTTCTGTTCTCTCAAATGGAGACTTTTTCCCAGGAGGAGTAAAATCAATCCCCGCTGCCTTTGCCTGACTGTGCTGATAGCGTCTTGCAATGCGGTAGCATTTTCCGTCTTTTACCAGCCGTGCACCAGTTTGCATGAAATGAAACGGCACCTGCTTTTCCACACACTGCCGGCGCAGGTCCAGCACCCAGTCATAGTGGCATGGACGAGCTTCCTCACCGGATTCACCTGCTGCCACCACCTCTTCCACCCAATCTCCCAGATAGGGAGAAAGATCGATTGGTCCAAGCAAAGGAGAACAGATAATACTTTTGTGCCGGATGGGAGCTTTTTGATAAACCGGCAGACGGATTTGTGCCTGCCGCTGATTTTCTACCGTACAGCAGATATGTACATTGGGATATCCCTCCTCCCAATCAGGTGGCAGGCATTGCTGCAGTCGGGTAATCCTCTTGGTAATCATCAGGAAAAATAGATCCTGACGCCAGCGCATCATCTCCCAGGCACGTTCCCGCCAAGGGTCCGCATCCTCCAAAAAGAAGTCGGAGCTAAAACAGGTATAGACGATGCTGCCCGGTGAAATCACATAGCTCCGATCCCGTTTTCGGCGCATAGGCAGGTCAAAGTCCTTGTTTAAAAAAATCTGCGCCGCATTTTTTCCATGTGCCTGATCAATCCGGTACACATAGCAATTCTGGCAGCCTTCGCTGTATTTTCGGCACCCATGCCACGGATTCCAGTTTGCCATCAAAATACTCCTTTTTTAAAAGAACAGCAGTTTTCCCACAAGCAAAATTAAGATAGCCCAAATCAAAATAATTGGCAGCATATAATACCAGTGCTTTTTCATGCCCTGCTGGTACATCTGCCTTGCCTGCTCCCTGCACCGCTCGAATGTTTCATCTGGGATTAGCTTTAATGTCAGCGCCACCAGAAGAGGCAGCAAAATCAGGTCATCCAGATAGCCAATGACCGGAATAAAGTCTGGAATCAGGTCAATGGGTGAAAGGGCATAAACAACCGCTGTTCCCGCTAGTATTTTAGCCAAAAATGGGGTATCCTTTTCCTTCATCGCAAGACATAAAGCCGGAATATCTTCTGCAAGCTGTCTTAATTTTTCCTTTTGTTCCATCAAAAACTCCCCTCCATCAGCGCAGAGAAAGGACCATGCAATCAGCATCGATCCATTTGTCATTGATCTTCAAAAATCCCGGGAAGGTTCCGTACTTTTGGAAACCAAATTTCTCATACAGGTGGATGGCAGCTACATTATCACTACGGACTTCAAGCGAGATAAGCTCCACCTTCGCCTGATTTTTTGCAAAGTCGATCAACCGCTGTATCAGCATAGTTGCAATTCCCTGTCCCCACATGGATTTTTCCACCGATATTCCGATTTCCCCGCGGTGAGATAGCCGCGGCTTTTGAGAGGCTGCAAAGTTTGCTGTACCGACAATTTTTCCATCAGCTTTGGCAACCAGAAAAATTTCTTTCTGAGAATCATATAAGCCTTTGAGGAAGTCCGCTTCCTGCTCCACACTGGCTCCGATTCCTTCTGCACCATAGGTCAGGTTATCGGTCTGTGCCCCGATTATCTTTGTAAATTCCAGAAGTTCTGCCGCATCTTCCGGACGCGCCCGCTCAACGATAACATGATTGATGATAGCATGGTTTTGATTGTCCATCCCTTTTTGTCGCCTCCCCGATGTTTTTTGTATCATATCACCCTCGAAAGCGGCTGTCAATCCTCCCGCATCTGACCTTTGATCCGTTCCAGCGCGCTCTTTTCCAAACGTGACACCTGTGCCTGAGAAATGCCGATTTCCTGCGCCACTTCGGTCTGGGTCCTTCCTGCCAAAAAGCGCAAGGTCAGAATCTTCTTTTCCCTCTCTCCCAGGGAGCGGATGGCATCGCGCAGACTGATCTCTTCCAGCCAATCCCTGTCGTCATTAGAATCTCCCACCTGATCCATCACAAAAATGGTATCTCCCCCATCTGAATAGACCGGCTCATATAAAGAAACAGGGTCTACCACCGATTCCAGCGCCAGTACAACCTCTTCTTTTTTGCAATCAAGTTTTTTTGCAATCTCCTCGATAGTAGGTTCTCTGCCAAACTCGTGGATAAAGTTTTCCTTTGCCTGCATTGCCCGATAAGCCATATCCCGCATCGAACGACTGACGCGGATTGCGTTGTTATCCCGCAAAAAGCGGCGGATTTCTCCCACAATCATTGGTACGCCATAGGTGGAAAACCGAACATCCAGCTCCGGATTAAAATTGTCGATTGCTTTCATCAGACCGATGCAGCCGACCTGAAACAGGTCATCTGGATTTTCGCCGCGGTTGGAAAATTTCTGCACCACACTGAGTACCAGGCGCAGGTTGCCGGAAATCAACTCTTCCCTTGCCTGTTTGTCCCCCTGACGGCTTTTTTTGAGAAGTTCAATCTTTTCTTTTTCTTTCAAGACCGGCAGTTTTGAGGTATTGACGCCGCAGATTTCCACTTTATTGCAGTACACATATCCACTTCCCATCTATTTTTCTAAGACTAGTCTGGGAAGCTTTTTGTAGTTTATACCTGTAAAAAATTGGAGCACATCGCTATCTATCCGTTCACATTTTATAAAATCATTACCTTCTTCTGTCCAGTATTTTACATAGAATTTCGTTGTATTTTGCTTCGTAAAGATTTATACTAGAATTATGAGCAATCAAACGTTTTATGCGTTTTTTAGAAACAGGAGGTAATGTTATGAAAATAGGAATGCTGACAAGCGGCGGCGACTGCCAGGGACTGAACTCTGCGCTGCGCGGTGTTGCCAAATCGCTTTATTTCCGCTTTGGAAAAGATGTTGAAATCTATGGCATTCGCGATGGTTATCGCGGTCTGATCGAGGGTGACCTGAAAAAAATGTCCCCTTCCGATTTTTCTGGAATCCTGACACTGGGCGGAACCATCTTGGGAACTTCCCGTCAGTCCTTTAAAACAATGTGTACCCCAATGGAAGAATATAATGGTAAAACCAAGCTGGACAAAATGCTGGAAACCTATAAAAAGTACAAGCTGGATGCACTGGTTATTCTGGGTGGAAACGGCACCCACAAAACAGCCAATCTGCTTGCACAAAATGGAGTAAACGTTGTCAGCCTTCCAAAAACCATCGACAACGACCTGTGGGGAACTGACATGACCTTTGGTTTCCAGAGCGCTGTTGATATTGCAACTAATGTCATCGACTGTATCCATTCCACCGCATCCTCTCACGGACGTGTCTTTATCGTGGAGGTAATGGGTCACAAGGTTGGCTGGCTGACCCTTTATGCCGGCATTTCCGGCGGTGCGGATGTAATATTGATTCCTGAGATTCCATACGATGTGGATAAGGTCTGTGACGTTCTGAAGGCACGTAAGAAAAACGGAAAACCGTTCTCCATTCTTGCTGTTGCAGAAGGAGCACTTTCGAAGGAAGAGGCAAAACTTTCCAAGAAAGAGTTTAAAGCTGCCCGCGCCAGCATGAAAGAGCCTTCCATCTCCTACCGCTTAGCTAATGAAATTGCTGAGCGCACCGGACAGGAGATCCGCGTCACCCTTCCAGGACATTTCCAGCGCGGCGGTTCTCCATGTGCTTATGACCGCATGCTGACCACCCGCTTTGGAACTGCTGCCGCTGACCTGATTGCAAACAAACAGTTTGGATATATGGTCGCACTGCGCGACAACAAGGTTGTTCCAGTACCACTGAGCGAGGTCGCCGGCAAGCTCAAGACCGTTTCCCCTGACTGCGAAGAGGTTTTGTCCGCAAAAGCGATGGGAATTTCGATGGGCGTCTAATCATCACGTTATGGCAGAGCATGATTTTACATGCTCTGCTTTTCTTTTTCCTCTTGACAAATCAAGCCTTTTTGTTTAAAATGAACATTGTTCAGATTGGAGGAATCAGGATGAATACCGTTGTCACATCCAAAGAAATCATTTTGGAGGCAAGCAAAAAGCTCATTCGGGAAGAAGGATTAAATTCGATCAATATTCGCTCGGTCGCTTCTGCCTGTGGGGTATCGGTGGGCTCGATCTACAACTATTTTGATTCCAAATCAGAACTGGTCGCCGCTACGGTCGAAAGTATCTGGAGCGAAATTTTCCACAATTCCGGTCGGCCGTTTGTATGCTGTTCCTTCGTGGAATATATCGAGTGGCTGTTTGAAAATCTCAAAAAGGGCTATCAAAAATATCCTGGATTTTTTGCGCTGCATTCGATGAACTTTTCTCAGGAAGAAAAGGCAAGAGGTCAGCAGCTGATGCAAAATTCCTGGCAGGGAATCCTGCAAAATATGCTGCTTGTTCTGCAAAAGGATGCTCTGGTAAAACCAGATGCCTTTGATGTAAGCTTTTCTCCCGAGAAGTTTGTGGATTTGATCTTTTCTCATTTAATTGCTGCACTAGTGCGCGGTGATTTTGACAGTTCCACCCTTGTGGAGATGATTCGACGCAGCATTTATCTTTCTTAAAAAAATCATCCCGAAAATGGGATGATTTTTCCAGAGCTTAAAATGAACAATGTTCAGAAAAGGAGTGATTTCATGAAAGTATCCAAAAGGGTATTGCTGTTCCTGGCAGGAATCGTCTGGACAGCGGCTGGATTTAACGTGCTTCGAATTGGGGTACTTGCCTATCCGCCCTATCTGTCGATACTCAATTTTCTGTTATCTCTGGTAGTGTTTGCACTTTTTTGGCAGTTTGTCTTTGGAAAGCTGGTCAAAAAGCACACAGCCAGAATCCTCAGTTATCCTGACATCCCGCACTTTTTCCTAAAATTCTTTGACCGAAAATCCTTCTTTATCATGGCTTTTATGATTGGCGGCGGGATTGCCCTTCGCCTGTCCGGCATTGCTCCGGAACAGTTTATCGCTGTCTTTTATTCCGGTCTTGGGTCGTCCCTGTTTCTGGCAGGTATTCTGTTTTGGTTTAACTGTCAAAACTACCACACTCTCCTGAAAGCACAACAGGAAAAATCCAACTCTTAAATCAGAAAGGATGAATTTTATGCAGGCAATTGCAGAAACCGTATTTGACATTATCTATTTGACTCTGGTCATCACCGTTGGTATCCAGATGATTTTAAAAAGCCATGGAAACAAACAGTATAAATTGTTCGGCATCATGGCAGTAACTTTGGGAGCTGGTGACGCCTTCCATCTGATTCCGCGTGCACTGGCGCTTTGCACAACCGGTCTGGATTCCTTTACCGCGGCTTTGGGAATCGGAAAATGGATCACCTCCATCACCATGACCATCTTTTATGTCCTGCTGTATTATGTATGGCGAATTCGATATAAGATTCAGGGCAACAACAGCATTACCTGGGCCGTTTACCTGCTTGCTGCGGCAAGAATCGCGCTGTGTATGTTCCCACAAAATGCGTGGACACAGGCAGACGCTCCGCTTTCCTGGGGCATCTATCGCAATATTCCGTTTGCCCTGTTGGGACTGCTCATCATCATTTTGTTTTACCGAAGCGCAAAACAGAACAAAGACCACGCTTTTGCCTGGATGTGGCTTTCCATTGTACTCAGCTTTGGATTCTACATCCCTGTGGTACTCTGGGCAGACAGCATCCCATTAATTGGCATGCTGATGATTCCAAAGACTTGTGCCTATGTCTGGGCTGTTTTGATGGGATATTTCGATATGCGCCGTCATAATCGAAAAGTTACCTCCCTCTAAACTCAAAATCCTGTTAAAATTCCATACAACTGCAACAATAGGAAGACTTGTCTGTTCAAGTCTTCCTATTGTTTTACAGCACTTTTTCCATCAGTGCAACAGTATAGTCACCCTGATCTTTTTCTTCTCCGGTTAAAACAAATCCATTCTTTTTCCAGAAATGCTCGCTCTGTGGATTGGTTTTGACATAGGCAAGTCTTGCTGTCGAGAAGCCTTCCTGTTTGAGGTGTTTGAGCATCTGACAGATGATTCTGCTTCCTGTCTGCTTTCCCTGCTCCTCCTTTGCGACCATGAACAGACCAATAAACACTGTATGTGCGTTGGGATAGGCAGCAATCAAGTCCAGCACCGCAATCAATTTTTCTTTTTCCCAGAAACCAACAAAAAACTTATCCTGTTTTTGCTTTCCCGGGGGAAGAACGATCAGATCCTCCTCGGTGTTTTCCAGCGTCGGCTGTGCCTTCATATGCTCAAAATACAATGGATTTCCCTGATAAAGCTGATAGATTTTGGGGACGTCTTTCTTACTTAACAAGCTGACCCGATAATCAGAAGACAGGTGTTCTATCTGCACTCAAAACCCTCCCTTTTTTCTTTATTATTATGATAGAGATTTTAAACCGCACTGTCAATCCGCCTTTGTAAAAACAATTGCCTTTTATATGCGTACAGTGTTATAATTTTTAAAAAAGCAAAGGAGATTTTTTATGAAAGACCTTGATTCTCTCGACCTGTTTTCTTATCAATGCGGCGTTATTGATGCCTTTAACGAAGTGGTAAAAGCCGGAGTAAAGCGGATTGCTCTAAGTCATCCTGTCAGTACACGAGAAGAGGCTTTGAGCCTTGTTCCGTTTTCCGAGAAAATCTGCGCACAGTATGGAAACCATTTTTACTTTGATGAAAGCCCGCTGCTCACCGACCTGTTTCCAATTTCCCTCAACAAAGGAAAATTCAATATCATCTATTACCGGAAAGAGGAGGATATTCAGCTTTATCTTTCGCTGAAAGAGAAGAAAAAGCAGCTCATCGAATCCGGCAATTATCATGGACAGGCACGAAAGGAAATCGCTGTGACATTCGGACAGCTCCTCTCCTATTCTGATGAAGCAATCGAACGTTATCTTGCCGAAAACAAAGAAAAGGAAATTGTCTGATCTTTTCCTTTTTCAAACAGATTTCTCAATTTTTACCCGTCTTTTTGTGTGATTTTGCGCTTGTCTTTTTTCCAAAAATCCGATATGATAAGGTCAGGGACAAAATGTATCCCTTTTTGACACTGACGATCTAAAAGGAGGTTTGATGATGGATATCGTTCTGACACGAATTTTGGAATGTATGGGAAATAAGTACGGCTCCGGCAAAGATCTTGCCGATTTTCTTGGGATTTCCGGTAACGTCATCACCAACTGGAAGAATGGTTCTAACCATTCCTATTTAAAGCACTTAAAAAAAATCGCTGAATTTTACAATGTTTCGGAAGATTATCTTCTTGGAAAGACCGACCGCAAACACCGTCTGCCGGCACCGGAAGATATCGAGGATTTTCTCTCTGATCCGGATCTTGTCATGTTTGCGCGCCACACCCAGAAAATACCGGAGGAGGACCGCAAACGCATCTTAAAAAATTTCAGCGACACCATTGACATCTATCTCAAAGCAATGGGAATTGAAAACAGCGATTCCTCCAAGTAACGTTTGTTTTGCAAAATCACACAAAAACTTTTGATTGAGAATTGAGAAAGCAAGGGATTTTTTTGCTAAATTTTGCCCGCCCCCAGAAGCTTGCCATCAAGCTTCTGCTGCGCCAGAACATCACTTCCATCCGGACGGACCCGTTTCATCTTAATTGCAACGGCACCATTCTGGTCGATTCCATCCAGCACTATGCCAGCTGCGTTGGATTGTCGCCGGAAGATTTCATGTCGGAATCCGCCAAGGACTGCGTTGTTCTGCAAAAGGGGCCACTCTATCTCATCCTTTACAACAATTTTATCCTTTGCTCTGCCCGAAAACGATGGTCGGTCGCCCACGAGATCGGACATATCTGCTGTCGACACACCAGCGATGGACCTGCAGAAGAAGCGCAGGCAAACGCCTTTGCTGCCAGTCTCCTGGTCCCTTCGATCGTAGCGGAGGAACTGGTGCGCCGCAAGGTCGTGCGTTCTCCAAAAGACCTGTGTGGGATATTCGGAATTTCGGTTCAGGCAGCAGAGCTTCGCTATCAGGAACTGTTTTGTCACCCCAAAACAGCACTGGAACAGGAGCTTCTTGACCGCTATCTTCCGGTAATTGAGGAAGAAATTCATGGCCCCATGATCTCCATTCCTCACCGTCCCACCTTTGAACATGCCCCCGTTATTTTATAGGCAACAAAAATCCCGAAAGCAGGAAAAACTGCTCTCGGGATTTTTTTACAGAATAATGCAGATCAGTCCATTGCATCCTTCGTTGATAATGCGTTCGATAGTCTCCTGCATCCGGATTCTTGCATCGGCAGGCATACGGTAAAGCTTGTTGTGCAAGCCTTCGTTGACCAGCTCATGCAGCGATTTTCCGAAAATATTGCTGCCCCAGATCTTCTGCGGGTCATCCTCAAACTCCTGAAGCAGGCTCATAACCAGCTCCTCGGACTGTTTTTCACTTCCCACAATCGGGCTTACCTCTGTGGTGATGTCCGCGCGCATCATGTGGATGGATGGTGCAGAGGCTTTCAGCCTTACTCCATATCTTCCACCCTGTTTTACAATCTGCGGTTCTTCCAGGCTCAACTCTTCCAGCGAAGGCATCACGATACCATATCCGGTCGCTGCGACCTCCTCCAAAGCGCCTTTGACCTTATCATACTCCTTTTTGATGCGGGCAAGATTGCACAGACAAGGCAAAAGACCTTCTTCTCCGCCGATTTCCAGTCCGGTAGCTTCCCCAAGGATATCGTAAAAGAGGTTTGGCTGAACGGTGATGGAAAGCATGACCTTTCCATGCCCTAAATCCATTCCGGTTACCTGCGCCTGTGAAATATACTCGCAGTTTTTGATTTCTCCTAGTTTCTCCGCTACATGATTGATTCGGTGAATCTCACCGCAGGAATCACAGATTGCCTGATACAGCGCATCTTTAAGCCAATGTCCCTGTGCAAGTGAAAGAATCCAGCGTGGAATATTCACCTTGATTTCCTTGATTGGAAATTCCATCAGCACACTGGACAGAATGTGGCGGATATCCGTTTCGGTCAGATCCAGACAGTTCACCGCAAGAACTGGAACGCCATATTTTTCCTGCATCTGTTCTGCCAATTCTCTAGATTGAGCGGTGTTTGGATGTGCACAGTTAAGCAATACTGCAAATGGTTTTTCCAGCTCCTGAAGTTCCCGGATTACCCTTTCTTCTGCTTCCTCATACTCTTCCCTTGGGATGTCGCTGATTGAGCCATCCGAAGTGACCACCAGTCCAATGGTGGAATGTTCCTGGATGACCTTCTGTGTCCCGATTTCGGCTGCCATGTTAAATGGAATTTCCTGATCAAACCACGGCGTCATGACCATGCGCGGCTGTTCATTTTCCACATAGCCCAATGAACTTGGAACAATATATCCCACACAGTCTATCATGCGGATATTGAGCTTTGCATTGTTGTCCAGCGTAATCCGAACTGCTTCCTCCGGGATAAATTTAGGCTCCGTGGTCATGATGGTCTTTCCTGCTGCGGACTGTGGAAGCTCATCGATTGCTCTTTCCCGGAAAAACTCACTTTCGATATTTGGGATTACGAGGTTTTCCATGAATTTTTTGATAAAGGTCGATTTTCCGGTCCGTACCGGTCCGACCACTCCGATATAAATATCACCGCCCGTTCGGTTGGCGATGTCACTGTAAATATTGCGGCTATCCATCTGCTGTCTCTCCTCCTTTTATTCTCTTCACCGATTGGTTTCGGTTCTTTTTCAGTGGGACAAAATCGGAATCAAAAGCATCTCCCGTTTTGGAATGGTTCCACTTTCACCCAGTTCCACCTGACTGTTTGACTCCATTACCGACTGCATCGCAGTATGATAGCGTTTGGCAATCTCCCACAGATTTTCTCCTGCATCCGCATAATAGATAGTGAGGGAACAGTCATCCTCCCGTTCAACAGGCTTTGTCTGGTCCACCTCAATATCACCCATCACGCAACATCGTTTTAATCCTGCAAGACAGCCATGTACCATAACCTCGCAGCGCACCTGAAGATTTTCTCCATTCCGGTTGTAGTCAAAACTCTGTACCGATACCTGCGGGAAGAAAATCAGCTTCATCTGCTCCTGCAGATCATGCAGTGGAATCTTGATCTCCATATCTTCGGTTTTATCATAAAACTGGACTGCCCCCTCCTGATCCAGTGCCAGCAGACATAGATTCAGTTTCACCGCAACAACCACCGTTTTTTCCTGTGTTTCGTCGCTTTCTTCCTGTCGAATCGATGTTCCTTCGACACTTCCCCATCCGCTGATGATGTTCTCGATGCCATCCGGCAGCTCGATTTCTCCCTTATACATTGACCTTTGTTCCACTGCATCCAGCATGCTCAAGAAATTGGCTGCCTGTGTTTTTCCTTCACAGGCATATCTGGTGGAATAGCAGTCATCTGCAAGACATACCTGTGTCTTTCTGCAAACCTGAGCACTCATGACCACCTGTGCTCTCAGCTGGAATAACGTATTTTCTCCATCCTGGTCTGCGATTGGAGAGAGCTCATACTCACAAACCGAATATCCTGCCAGACAGTTGCAGCTGTCATCTGCTCCGGGCGCATCGATTACTCCGCTGATGGGGAGACTGTACTCCATCTGCTCCACATTGTTTCTGCCGTTTTCTGACTGGTTTGGTGTGTACAGAATCTGGATATTCAGCTGTCCCTTGGTGATGATCTTTCCTGAAATCAGCTTACAGTCATTCATCACCGCACAGACTCGTGAAGAAATCAGGTTTCTGACCGAAGGTTTTCCACTTGCAAGTTCCAGTTCCTCATTAACCTCCATGATATCCCTGCTCTGGGTGACAAAGCTGTTTTGTTCCAGCGTTTTTTTGCGCAGCTGGATTCCCATTGGATTTTCTGTATCATCCACTGCATCGCTAACCGCCTGCATCTGCATACAGCTCACTGCACAGATCTTATAGCTCAGTGATGCCCGCAGCTCCATTCTGCGCTTGCTGACAGCACGGCAGTTGCAGTAGCAAGAATCCTTCATCAGAAAGACAAGCACCTGATCTGCCTCCTGCTTTAAATCCAGCTTTTTGGTATAGGGAATCTTATAGTCGATGCTTCGCATCCGCAGTTCCCCGCCGGACGATGTGCCGGAGCCGTCTTCTCCCAGATACAGAATATGAACACTGCACACTCCTTCCAGACAAAGCTGTCTTCCCTGCGTATGGGTTGATTTTACGCAGGAATCCAGAGAACATTTGAGAATTTTCACAATATCAGGGCAATAATCCGGCAGCATAATGTCAGCTTCCAGCGGTACCTCTGCCATCGAATCGAACACCGTTTCATTTACGCCGACTGCCTGCCTCGTTGCATTACATTCCATAATCATAACCTCTCTTTCTTTTTGTGTGCACCTTTTTCTCTACCCAATGTTATGAATGTTTTGTCCCTAATATGCAGACGATTGCAAGCTTTCCCCTGATATGCTATACTTATTTTCAAATACTGAAAGTGAGGAATTCCCATGAAAAACCCTAAAATCATGATTGACTGCGCTCTTGGAACGCTGACAGCCTTTTTTGCTTTCCCCATCATTATGCTGGCCGTTCCATCCGTTACCTTTTTATCTTTGACCCTGCTCTTTATCTTTCCGGTACTGAATTTTATCTGCGGCATTCTCTGCGGCAAAGAAAACGGTTTCCAAATTTATTATCCGCTTTTGGTCGGCGTCTTTTTTCTGCCAACCGTCTTTTTATTCTACGATACCAGTGTCTGGCCAATGATGATGTTTTATATGGTAATCGCTCTGGCAGGCGTTGCAATCGGTCATTTTATTAATGTCCGCTCGTCTGGTAAGCGTCCAAATGGAAGATTAAAATAAAAAAAGCCTGATAAGAGATCAAAAAGATTCCTTATCAGGCTTTTTATATATTTTTAAAACAAATTACTCTGAAGTGCTTGATTTTTGATGATTGACAAACATCTTCACTGCTGAAATTCATACACACGTGTCGTCAAAGTGTCGTCAAAAGTTTTTCTATATTTAATAAAAAGAAAACCCCAACAAACCGCATGATTAAGCGATTTATTGAGGTTTCAGATTTGGCTGGGCTGGCGGGATTCGGACCCACGAGATGCAGGAGTCAAAGTCCTGTGCCTTACCGCTTGGCGACAGCCCAATATTCAGGTTAGATATAGAAAAAAGGCTTTTAAATAAAAGCCTTTTTTCATGGGGTGGGTAGTGAGAGTTGAACTCACGACCTCCAGAGCCACAATCTGGCGCCCTAACCAACTAGGCCATACCCACCATATGGCGCGCCAAGAGAGACTCGAACTCCCGACCTACTGCTTAGAAGGCAGTTGCTCTATCCAGCTGAGCTATTGGCGCATTTTATGGAGCGGGTGATGGGAATCGAACCCACGCGACCAGCTTGGAAGGCTGGGATTCTACCATTGAACTACACCCGCATTTATCTTTGTTGCCTCTGCTCGGCATCGCCGTCACTCGACAACGTAGATTATTATACATGATGATGTTTTATTTGTCAAGCATTTTTCCAATATTTTTTTAAAAATATTTTTCCTTCCAAAAAGACTTCCATTTCCACCCTGTCTTGCCTATCCATTATACAGGAAATACGCCATTCTTCAGCTGGCACGCAAAAGCTGAAGGCGCTGCATTCTGTATCGCTGCATCGGATGTCTCCGTCGTTTTCTTCTATCCAAAATTCCACTGCCGGCATCTTTGCAAGCCCCAGTCCGGTCCATTTGGCATAACTTTCCCGCAAAGTCCATATCTGTGCAAATCTGCCATCCTCATGCTCCCGCACCCAGTCTTGCTCCTGTTGTGAAAACATCCTCTTTGCAACCTTCCAGCTTTCCCGCAATGCGTCCTCAATATCCACGCCGACTTCCCCTTCGCATACCGCTGCCGCCGCTACTGCTTTTTTTGTCTTGCTGGTGTGACTGATCGAAACGCCGATATGACTTCCCTCAAAAAACGGTTTTCCATTGGAATTTTTTTTGAGCATCACGCCCGATTTTTCCAATTCTTCTCTGGTTTCTCCTGTAAAGGAACACAGAGCTTCCCAGGCAGCCTGTCTTCCCAATTCGCTCAGTGTGACATCCTGCCTGTCTACTGTTTTAAGCCATATAACAACTCGTTTCATTTTGCTTCTTCCCCTCTTTTCCTAAAAATGCCCCGTTTCGACGTTTACAGACAATTTCAGTTATGATACAATAAGAATTGATATTATCTGGAAAGGTGGAATCCTAATGAGGATGAAAAAAATCTTATTGACTGCGCTGCTTGCCTGTCTGGTACTTCTTGGCGGATGTTCCCGTCCTGCTTCGGATCATCCTGATGACAATGAGGATCCATCTCCTGTAACAGAAAATCAGGAAGAGGAGTCTTCTGAAACTCCTCAGGAAGAAACCGATGATTCTCCATCCGATGAAACTTCCTCGGAAGAAAATGAGGAAGAACAGAAAGAGGAAAACGAGGACGAAGAATCCAAGGAAGAATCGTCCGACTCCGAAAATCCGGAAGACAATTCCTCTCAGGGATGCTACAAAATTTTTGACAGCGGATTTGAGATCACCGTTGAGGACCCATTCGTTGTTTATTATGACCCTCTCTCCAACAATATGACCGTCACCATCCCGGATGACCCATCCAGCCGCGGATATATCTTCTATGATACCTCCGAACAGAGCATGACCCAGCTGGAAACCACTGTAAAATCGCTGGAATCTGCAAGTGAAGCCGACCCTACCATTACCAACATGACAAAAGATGTTGATGAACAGGAAAATGGTATGTTCTCGATGACCTTCACCTATTCTGCTGGCGCTAACGAGGGCAGCGCTGCCGGATTCTATTTTATCCACTATCAGACAACCGAAAATGGCGTCATCAACGTAAATCTGTTTACGACCCGCTCCAGCAACTCCGAAAAGATTTTGGAACTGATCGATTCGATTCAGCCTGCTACCGAAAACGCTGTGGAATATTCCGAATAAGGACGCTTTTCTGCGACAACTTTCTCCGGTCCTTTCTGTTATACTATGTTAACAGAATTTCTGTTACACCATGATAACAGAAGGGACTTTTCTTTGTGTCTAAGGTTAAAATTGTGTTTTTCAGGAGGGGTTGCTGATGAAATCCGCACTTACTTTATTAATGATCGTTTCTGTTCTGTCCGCTTTTTCACCAAAACCAGTACAGGCTACATCCAAAGAATCGCTGTCTTTGCCGCAGCAAACCATGCCGAAAGAGGAGGAAGGTTCATTTTATACCCCTTTTTCCGGTGTACTGACCTGCTTTCTGGGTGATTAACCTCTGATTGCGAAAAACTCCGCATGAAAAAATCATGCGGAGCTTTTTTTATTTCTCATTTTCCACTTCTGCGAGCAGAGTTTCCATATAAGTCTGGAAATGATAGAAGATTACATCCGGATCTTTTAATTCTGGACGCCATCTCTTTAACCATTCCAGTGTCAGATAGCCGTCATAACCCATACGATAGAGTTCACGCACTGCATCAAATACCGGCAGATCTCCCAAGCCCATCATACGATATTCGGTTTCTCCGTTTTCGGTAACAACCGAATCCTTCACGTGAACGTAACGGATCTCTTTTCCCAGATTTGCCACGGTCTGTTTTGGTGTTTCCTTGCAGTGACGGTATGGATGCTGGATATCCCAAAGAACGCCGCGGGTTTCTTCATCTGCACCGGCAATAAACTGCGCCATTTTAACCGAGTCAGAGAGCAGGCCGCAGGTTTCAATCAGTACCCGAACCTTTTTATCTCTTGCATAGTGACACAGTTCCTGATAACGCGCCTTTGCTGTTTCCAAATCTGCCTGAATTGGCTGTGGGTTCAAGGTCAGCAGAACACGAACAAATGGGATTTCATTTTTTGCGGCAAAGTCAATCTGATCTTTTGCCTGCTGCATCTGAAGCTCGCCCTTTTCACTTCCTGGTTTTTCTCCCAGAGTAACCGAAGAAGCGATCATCGGAATCTCAATACCGGACTGGCTGAGCTGGCGACGGGTTTCTTCCAGATGTTCTTCATCAAAAATTGTTATCTTCATCGGGTCGATCTCGTTGGCGACGCCACGAATCTCGATACCGTCAATCCCCATATCCTTTGCAGTCCCTAGAATTTCTGCCCAGTCCCACTGAGGACAGCCTAATGTCGAAAAACCTAACTTCATCGTCAAAGATCATTCCCTTCCTGCATTTTCTTACACAGTTTCTGCTAATTTTCATTCGCATTTTATTGTATCACATATCATTTCTAATTTCAATCGTTGCCGCAGCCGCTTTTACAAAAAAAGAAAGGAAAGCCTGAGACTTTCCTTAAATAAACCCTATTCTGTACTCTTTTTCTTGATGACCTTCCGGTCAGAGCTCTTCTGGCTCAGAACCTCGACACCCTCATCTTCCTCTTCTTCCGGTTCTTCTTCCGGTTGTGTTGTTTCCGGCTGCTCAACCGCAACATACAGCAAAATGGTATCGCTGCTGTTTTTGCTCAGCTGTGTCCCTGCCGGAGGATCGGTGCGGAAAATCTGTCCTGGTTCCACCGAAGTGTTGTTTCCCTGAACAACCATCCACTGTTTTCCCATTCCTGACAGAATCTGGATTGCCTCTTCCAGTGTCTTTCCGGAAAGCTCAGGAAGCGGTTCATTTTCCGGTCCCTTGCTGACATGCAGTGTTATCGTCGTTTTACGGCTGATTGCAGTCGAGGAAGAAAGCGACTGGTCGCAGATGGTTCCTGCTGCAAAATTATCATTATATTCTTCCACCGTTTCAAAATAATACCACTGCTCATACTTGGTGTTATTTAAAACATCGGAGGCTTTTTTCCCTACAAAATTTTCGACCTTATGAGACACTTCTTCCTGTTGTGTCTGCTCTTCCTGCGGAGTGTCATTCTGATCTTCTTCCCCTTCTAGGGAATAGTCCCGGGAAAGTGCTTCCCAGGTGCTGTTAAAATATCGATACATCTTTGGCACACCCACAACCAGAACCAGCAATGTCGCAGCCATCGTAATCAAAAGGTAGACACTTCCCGCCTTTACACGAGAAGTCTTGTCCTCTTCTGCCTGCGGCAAATGCACTGTGTTGTGGTTTGATGTATCTTCCACCCGAAACACTGCTGTATTAGAAGAAACTGTTTCCAGAAGCTTTTCTAAAAGGCCGTCCACACTTTCATAGCGGCGGGTCCGGTCCGGCTGCATTGCTGTTTCCAGAGCCTCAGAAACATTCTCCGGAATATCTGCATCCAGCTCAATTGCAGGAGTCAAAGGTTCTTGCTTTTTCATTCCAGATGCATCCAGCATGCTGCCCGCGTCCGGAGGAACCTTTCCTGTCAGAACACGGTAGGTGACCGCAGCAATGGAATAAACGTCGGTCCAGCTTCCCTGCCAGCTTTCCAGATGATACTGTTCCGGAGCGGAGTAACCTGAGAACAACTCCGAATCCAGCTCTCCCTGTGCGGTACGGATCTCGGAAAGGGAAAAGCCACTCAGATACGGGTTCAAATTTTGATCCAGAAAGATATTCTGCGGGCTGAGTCCCTGATGAGTGATTCCTCTCTTATGAAGATGAGACAGAGCGTTATAAAGCGGCATCAGATAACGTTTTGCCCGGCACCAGCTTTCCTTTCCGCCCTGCTGCTGCAGATGTTCTTCCAGCGTTTGCAGCCCCAGATATTCGCTCACCACATAGACGGTGGCGTTCTGCTCAAAAATCTGGATGATCGGGATGAGGCACGGATTTTCCTTTTCTCCCGCCAGTGTCTGATACAGGTCCATAAAGGAAGCTCGAAAATATTTAAACTGCGTCTGGCAGTTTGGCAGCGGTTCAACGGTACAGCCGTCTTCGCACCGTCTTGCCATACGAAACGGAAAAAACTCCTGAATCCGAACTGTATCCCCAATCACGCAATCCTGCGCCTGATAGGTGATACTCTGCCCGTTATGTGAAATTTCTTCAACGATACGATATTCCCCTACACGGCTGCCTTTTGCAAGAGGAGCCCAATCCTGAGAACAGGAGACCTGCTGACTTATTTTGTTTTCTTTGTCCAATACTGTTCTCACCTCCAGACTCCTATTAATGTAGTATCACTATAACAGCATTGCGTCCACTTGTCAAGTCATCCTTTAAAATTCCCGATGAAAAAGCGGATTTTTAAGTTTTCGCAAACAACTTTCCTCTTTTTAAAGCCCATCATTGTGCACTTTTTAAAGCAGAATTCCTATTTGTAAATTTTTACTCAATATTATTTTACTACTAATCTCTCCTCTTTGTAAAGATGGTCTTCCAGGCAGATTTTGCAAAGTGTTACTTTTTTTGCCTGTGTTGATTTCAGAACCGATTCCAAAATCAAAAGCTGACAGAACACCTTCTGTGGGAAAATACCGCTTGCCTGTTCCAAAACCGGCATCCAGTGCAGAGATGGATTTCTCAAAAAACGCAGGATACTGCCAAGCTGTTCCTGTTCCAACACTACACCTTCCTTGTTTTTTTCTATGCTGCCGGAAAGCAGCAAAACAAAGCGATGCAGTCCATCCATTCCCGCTACCCTGATTTGGGACACTCCACCGCGATGCAGTGTCGGGATAGAAGAAAAAACATCCCTGATTTCTCTTCTTAATTCTTCTTCCTCCATCCTGTTCGGAATGATTCCGGAATATCTCTGGGCAACACTTCTCCATCCAATAGGAAAGCTTTGCTCTGTCCCTTCCTGTGCGTCCATCATAAAAATCTGTGTACTCAAATCCGAACTAAATACTCCAACGGCATCATCTTTTTGCGATGTTTGCATCATACCGGACTTCGCTGCCTGTGCCTGACGAATTCCGGAAACAGTTTGTACCGGTATTCCCAGACTCTGTTCCAGTTCCCTTCTGAAATCATCCGGCTGATATCGCAGCAGTCCATACCCTACACAAACTGTCTGATCACACAGTAGCTTCTGTGATAATTCCATCATTTTGCCCGCTTCCATCAGCAGTTTCTCCCGATCAGCCTGACCATGTTTTCCCAAAAAGTCCTCCTGTGTTTCTTTGCGGTACAGACAAAAAGACTTTCCCTCTCCATCCTGTTCCATCACCGACAGCACCATTTTGTCCGTATATATTCCAATTCTTGCTACTCTGGTTTCCTGTGTCATGTCATTTCCTCCTGATTCATCAATTCATTCCTAGTCTTTCCAGCCTGCCGCATTTTAATCAAAATGTGTCCTCTTTCCTGTTTTCAATCCTTTCTTCCTGTGGTATCATTTTAATACAGGACGATTTCTAATCTCAAACGGATTATCGATAAAGGAGCGAATGAAAGATGAAGGTCCTTTTGACCGCACTCAATTCCAAATATATCCACACGAACCTTGCTGTGCGCTATCTGCATGAATTTTCGATACAGCGCGGCTACCCCTGCCAGATCTGCGAATATACTATCAACCAGCATCTGCCCGACATCCTCGACGAAATTTATCGCCAGTCTCCGGATGTTCTGATGCTTTCCTGTTACATCTGGAACATCGAGATGATGCTCGACCTCGCGGAAGAGTACCGTCGTATCTGCCCTGATGTTACCATCATTGCCGGAGGACCGGAAGTCAGCTATCAAAGCCAGCAGATCTTAGAAGAAAATCCGGCACTGGACGGCATTCTGCGCGGAGAAGGGGAACAGTCCTTTTTGGAATATCAGCAGTACCTTGCAAAAGAACGCCCGATCGAGGAGGTATCCTCTCTGGTATGGCGGGATGAATCCGGCACCATCCACACAAACCCAGAAGCACCGCTGCTTGACATGGCATTGCTTCCTTTCCCTTATCCAGATTTGGAGTCTCTGTCCGACAAGATTCTTTACTTTGAATCCATCCGCGGCTGTCCGTTCCGCTGCAGTTACTGTCTCTCCTCGGTTGCCGGAAGGGTTCGCTACATGCCGCTTCCGATGGTATTCGAGCGGCTGCAAAAGTTTCTGGATGCAAGGGTACGTCAGGTCAAATTTGTAGACCGAACCTTTAACTGTTCCAAAGAATATTCCATGGCAATCTGGAAGTATCTTTCTGAGCATGATAACGGCATCACCAACTTCCATTTTGAACTGACTGCTCACCTGATTGACGATGAGATGATCGAATTTCTCAAGACAGTTCGCCGCGGATTGTTCCAGTTTGAAATTGGCGTACAGTCGACCAATCCGGACACCATTCGGGAAATCCGCCGCACCACCGATACCGAGCGCCTGCTCTCGGTCTGCCGCAGACTGGATGAAGCTAAAAACATCCACCTGCATCTGGACTTGATTGCTGGTCTTCCATACGAAAACCTGGAAAGCTTTGGCAACAGCTTTGATACTGTCATGCAGATTCGCCCACAGCAAATGCAGCTGGGCTTTTTAAAGGTACTCAAAGGTTCCTATATGGCACAGGCTGCCGGAGAATACGGTCTTGTATACAGTAAAAAAGCACCTTTCCAGGTCATCCGAACCAACTGGATTTCCTATGATGACCTGATGCTGCTTAAAGATATGGAAACGGTTGTGGAAGACTACTACAACAGCGGGCTGTTCTCCCATCAGATTGGCTGGATGCTTGACCAAGAGCAGTCTGTTTTCTCCTTTTTCCTCAATTTTGGCAGATGGAAGGTTGCAAATGGTCTGCGTCTAATTCCACAAAGCTTTGAGGACCGCTGCACTACCTTAAAAAACTACTATCTTTCCTGCCATCCGGACAGAGCTTCCCAGCTTCCACTACTGCACGACCTGTGCCTGTTTGACCTGTGTCTGCACACCAAACCGAAAAAATTGCCTGATTGGGTATCCACCGAGCAAAATCTTGTGTATAAGGATCAGATTCGCGATTTTTACCGCAATGAATCCTTGATGGCAGAACTTTTCCCTGCCCGCCAAAACCATGACTCCAAGCAGCTGGCAAAAGAATCCCACCTCCAGATTCTTTCGTTTGACCCGATCACCTTACAAAATCGACCAATTGCGTTTCTTTTCGATTACTCCCAGCGTGACCTTCTGGGCAATGCCCGCTTTTTGGATGTAAGTTCTTACATTTTCTAAAAATAAATTCGTAGAAACTGTTTGTATTTTTATGAAAAATATGGTATTATTGTTGTGAATCCAATTCTTATTCCCAGCAGATTTAACGATGCTTAACTGCATCTTGCTTGAAATATCACACAAAACCCAGCATAATACCAAAGGAGAACACAGAAATCCTGATGGGGATTCTGCGCGATCTTCTATTGATTTTTTCAATAGAGAACGTGGAATCTATTTAAAAAACATGTTACAATACCATTGATAAGTGGTTATTGTTTTGTATGAATTGTTATGACTTAGGAGGAACGCAACCGTGAACAGTACCGGTTTTTCCAAAGGCGATATCTTGGTTCCTGATGTAGAGGATTTCACCGCTTGGAGTGTCATTGCCTGCGACCAGTATACTTCTCAGCCGCAGTATTGGCATGAGGTAGAAACTCTTGTCAAAACAAAACCCTCTACCCTGAATATGATTGTGCCTGAAATTAATCTCAACAGCGAAGATCTCGATCAGCACATTGCAGCTGTCAATCGTGCAATGCGCACCTATCTGCGCCGGCATATTTTCCATGAAGTCCACGACTACATCTATACCCGCCGTACCTTGAGCAACGGCAAGGTTCGTCATGGTCTGATTGGTGTGGTCGATCTGGAACAGTATGAATTTCATCCGGGTTCCAAAACCACCGTACGCGCTACCGAAGGTGTCATTCACAACCGTATCGAGCCAAGGCTGACCATCCGGGAAGTTGCCCCTCTGGAAGTCTCACACAGCATGCTGCTGATTGATGACCGTGAAAACACCGTCTTTTCCTTCCTGGAGCAGGAACTGGATCAGATGCAGCCGCTTTATTCCTTCCAGCTGATGAAGGACAGCGGCAACATCAGCGGCTATCTGGTAACTCCGGAGCAGTCTGAGCGCATCGATCAGGCACTGACTGCTTTAGCTTCGATGGAAGAGATGGAGAAAAAGTACGGCATCACCGACAAAGGCATCTTTGTTTATGCAGTAGGCGATGGCAACAACTCGCTTGCTACCGCAAAACTGCACTACGATAATCTCAAACGCACCCTGTCCGAACAGAAGCTGCAAAATCATCCTGCCCGCTACACACTGGCAGAGATCGTCAACATCCATGACGATTCCTTTGATTTTGAGCCGATCAACCGTGTCGTGTTCGGTGTGGACACCCTCAATTTTCTCCAGCATTTGGGAAGGGTTCACAACATCTCCTTCACTCCGCAGGAGGGACAGCAGTACTTTGACTGCGTAATCGGGGAAGAAACCCGCCGCATCTGGATTGCGGACCCATCCTCCAACGTGGTGACCGGAACGGTACAGAACTTTATCGACCACTACATTCAGGAGTTTTCCGGCAAAGTCGATTATGTCCACGGCGAAAACATCGTTCGCCAGCTGGCAGCTCAGGTGGACAATGTGGGCATCCTGTTCCCATCCATTCCAAAGGAATCGCTGTTTGAGACCATCCTCATTGATGGCATCCTGCCACGCAAGACCTTCTCGATGGGTCAGGCAATGGACAAACGCTTCTATCTGGAGTGCAGAAAAATTAAACCATAAAAAGACGCGCATCGGTTTTCCGGTGCGCTTTTTTCATACAGAAATTCCTATTCAGATTATCAATAGGCCAAGCGACTGCGGCTTCTTGTTATCTTTGTTCATTCGTGATAAAATAAAAACAATCAGAGAAGTAAAAAAGGAGGTTTCTGTATGGAATATGAAGGTCAAATTTGCCGTCCGCCAATGGAAAAGTCGTCATTTATGCTCCCCGTTGCGGTAGGATGTTCCTATAATCGATGCACATTCTGCACCCTGTTTAAACATTTAAGCTATCGACAGCTGCCGCTGGAGCAGGTCGAAGCCGAAATCAAACGTGTTCATCAAGCCGGTGGAAATCCTAAACAGATATTCCTCGGAGATGGCAACGCATTCGGTCTCGAAACCTCTCACCTTTTATCCATCCTCTCGCTGATTCACCGCTATTTTCCGGGCTGCGAGATGGTCAACATGGATGCCACTGTCACCAACATCCACAACAAATCGGACGAAGAATTAAAGCTATTATACCGCGAAGGCGTTCGCCGGCTATACTTAGGCATCGAAAGCGGCCTAGACGATGTTCTTGCCTCTACCAAAAAGGACCACACGCTGGAACAGGCATATCGGGAAATTGAGCGAATGCAGAATGCGGGGCTTATTTTCAACGCGCACATTATGACCGGTATTGCCGGAAAGGGCCGCGGCATCGAGAACGCGGAAAAGACCGCAGAATTTTTTAACCGAACCCATCCGGAGCGAATCACAAACTTTTCGTTATTCTTACACAAGCGCGCTCCCCTATACAAAGATTTTGAAGCAGGACGCTTTACCCCGGCAAGCGAGGTTGACAATCTGATTGAGGACCGTCATCTGATCGAGTTACTGGATGTACCAGGGCTTATTTATGATGGTTTCCACGATTTTCTAGAGCTTCGCATCCGCGGAACCCTACCGGATGACAAAGAAAAAATGCTTACTCGAATTGACCAGAAGTTAAAAGAAGAGGAAGGTCAGCCAGAAAAATTTGCAATTGTTTCCTAACGTAAAAAGGTGAGTGCCAAAAGCACCCACCTTTTTTATTTCAGCTAACGAAGAAGGTTTGATTTTCGTTTTCGGAGCAGCACTGCGAGACGTAGTCCATCATTTCCTCCGGTGTCGGGATTTGTCCTTTACAAGGGACCTGTTTTTGGAACCATTTCGTTTGTTCATCCTTTGGGTTTTCATATGCCTGGCGGATTGCCTGTGCCATATCTTCCCTCACCTGTTGAGGGGTCACACCATTTTCTTTTGCCAATTTTTCATAGATTGCCTGATAGTCGATTTTCATGCTCTTTTTCCTCTCCATCAATTATATATTATTCTACCGCTTTGATTAATATATTATCATTATAGATTATAATTATTTTATAGTCAATATATGATATAAATAAAATATATCTTCTTTACATAAAACAGAATATACTGTTTTTAAGAGGTGATAGCATGGAATCCAAAAAAATTATAATTCCTAAAAAAAGCGATGATGATTATAAAGTAATTTCTATCCGTATCAAAGGAAAAGCTTTAGAATCCATTGAAAATATATCATTAAAAACTAACCGTTCCCGAAATGAAGTAATTAACATTTTACTGGAATCTGGTGTAAGTAATACAGAAATTTCTGAAGAATAAAAGAGAGCTTCCGAATAAAAACGGAAGCTCTTTCTTTTTGCTTTTTACTTTCTGCCTCAAACTTAATTTCTGAAAGCCTTTTTATTTTGTGGGCTCATGCCGCCCACACTGGCACTGACTTTTCTTTTACGAGAAAAGTCAGCAAAAGCGTATCTAAGGGGCTTCCCCTTAGATATCCCCTGGGGGCTATGCCCCCGCAGTAACCGCAAGCGGTCACGCTCTCCCCTTTATTTGCTGGAAGTTTTGTGATAGACGAGGGGGAGCGTGGTCTTTAGACCACTGTGGGGGAAACTTCCCCCCGGAGGTGATTTCAAAGAGGATACCTCCTCTTTGATACGTCTTTGCATCCTTTCTTCGTAAAAAGAAAGGATGTGCGGGCGTGGGGTGCATAGCCCCACATCAGCAAAGTATTAAGTTTAATAAAACTCTTGGTTGAGGAAAAACAAAACACTCTGTTTCAAAGGTAAGTTTCAGCAAACCTTCTCTTTTGTGGGCTCATGCCGCCCACACGGTCACGCTCCCCCCTTTATTTGCTGGAAGTTTTGTGATAGACGAGGGGGAACGTCACGAAGTGACTGTGGGGGAAGGGCAATGTTTTAGATTCTATAAAAACAGAGTTTTATGTCATTGTCCCCAAGAATGAAACTAGCGTTCCATTCTTCGAAATATTTTGCAAATTTGACTGTCCCCGAGGTGATTTCAAAGAGGACACCTCCTCTTTAATACGTCTGGGCGTGGGGTGCATAGCCCCACATAATAAATTACTCTCTTTTGTAAGCTTGTGCCGCCCGCACGGTCACATTCCCCCTTTGTAAAAAAACGGGTCTGGGACCTTTGCTCCAAACCCGTTTTGATGTGGGAATAATTCCCCGCAATATTATCTGATTTCGTAATCCCCGTCACAGTTTGCAATAACGGTGCTGTTGTAGAATGCTTCCATACCGGAAATCATGTAGTCCAGATCCAGTACACCGGCAGTCTCGTAGCTGGAATGCATTGCCAGCTGTGGCAGACCGATGTCAACTGTGTTCAGCGATACATGAGAGTTGGAAATGTTGCCCAGTGTGGAACCGCCTGCAATGTCCGAACGGTTTACAAAGTTCTGTACCGGAACCTGATGCTCTTTGCACATGCTCTGGAATAATGCAGAAGAAACCGCATCGGTGGTGTATTTCTGATTTGCATTGTGTTTGATAACAATACCTTCGTTCAGGAATACCAGATTGGTTGGGTCGGTAACTGCTGGATGGTTTGGATGCAGTGCATGCGCATTGTCTGCAGAAAGCATGAAGCTGGATGCAACTGCAGTGTAGTAATCCTCTTCGCTTCTGCCCAGATTCTGGTTGATGCGGCGCAGTACATCATACATAAAGGTGGAGTTTGCACCCTGTTTTGTGCTGCTGCCAACCTCTTCATTGTCGAAGATTGCACATACAGATACGCTTTCTTTGCTGCCGCCCTTGATGAATGCTTTCATCGAAGAGAATGCACATTCCAGGTCATCCAGTTTTGCACAGGACATGTACTCGTTGTGTCCGCCCCATACAACTGGTTTTGTGCGGTTGTACAGGAACAGATCGCTTGCAATAACGTCCTCTTCTTTTACGCCACAAGCCTCTGCAACCAGCTTGTCAAAGGTGTCTTTGGAAGCTGCATCACCAAACAGTGGCAGAAGGTTTGTCTGTGGGTTGTATTTCATGCCGTCATTTGCAGTGCGGTCCATATGGATTGCCAGGTTTGGAATTACCAGCAGATCGCGGTCAATGTTGACCAGACGGGTCTGTACACCTTTTTCAGTTTTTACCATAACGCGGCCTGCAACGGACAGCGGACGGTCAAACCATGTGGAATAGATCATGCCGCCGTAACGCTCGGTGTTGAGCTGAACGTATTTGCCTTTGACAGACTGCTCCGGATTGTCTTTAATTTTGAATGTTGGGGAATCACTGTGGCTTGCCACAATGTGGAAAGATTTGAAATCTTTGCTTGGAACCTTGAGTGCGATAACAGAAGAAAGGTTGCGGGTTACAAAATATTTTCCGCCCTCTTTGATCTCCCATTTTTTGTTTTCGCAAAGTTCCTCAAAACCTTCTTTTTTCAGTTCTGCCTTCACGTTATCAATAACATGGAAGCAGCTTGGGGAATTCTCGATAAAATCAAATAATTCGTGAACAGTTTCTAAAGCCATAACAGACATCCTTTCCCTTTGTATTTTCATATTCTGAACAAAACTATGCTTTTAAGGGACGCTTGCCCCGTTAAAAATTGACAGCTTAGAGCCAACTTCATTATAAAAGTTTTGTCACCCGATGTCAACCGCTGCTTCATGATCCTTCCTGATTTTCCCATCAGAATATATTTTGGCAAAACGAGCAGAGCCGCACCAGAAATGGTGCGGCTCTGACTCACAGGATGGACTTTTCTATTCTTAAATTAACTGGTTAGCGTTTCTTTTTGCCCAGAACAACTGCTGCTGCACCGGAAAGGATTGCTGCACCTGCTGCCAGGGAAACAAAATCTTCTGCACCGGTATCTGGGTTTACCTTGTTGCTCTCGCTGGAAGTACCAGACTGATAGTCATTGCTTTCCGAAACATTGCCGGATGGACGCTCAGTTGGTCTTTCGTTTGGGATGTGGCTTTCATCCTGATCTGCTTCAGGTTTGGATTCTGGCTTTGTTTCCGGCTGGGATACGAAGCTCTCATCTACGATGGTTCCGTCTGCGATTTCCTTATCAGTCAGCACAAATCTGCCCAGATTCTTGGTCTCGAAGGATACAGTCTCCTCATCGCTGTTGATGGTTGCATCGATTCTCTCCAGCTTGCCTCTGAGGTAACGGTAAACATAGAAGTTTCCGCCGAAATCTTCCATCTCATCCGAAACATCGATGGTCATGGTTCCGGTAAAGTCAAATACTGGGCCACCTGGGAAGGAAACATATTTGAAGTTCTGATCCTCAAATTTGGAAGAGATCTCTTTGATTGCACGCTCATTGTACAGCATGTTTACGCCTTCCTGACCGGATACACGCACTTCATATCTCCACATTCCGTTTGTGAAGGTCACTTTGTCACCATCTGCATACTCGTCGATCGTTGCAAACTGCTCGGTTGTGATAACCGGTGTTGCTGGTTCCACAAAGATGTACTCGCCATCTTTTGCCGCTTCCAGTGCTTCCTCGCTGATTGTTGGGTAACCAACGGTCAGTTCAGCTTCTGCACTGCCTACAACCTGACCATTCGAGCGTTTTACTGCTTTTACAGCGCCCTCTACTTCAGTCTGTTTGGTTGGCCATCCAGCTTCTGTGGTCACTTCCAGCTGGTAAACATCGTCTTCTTCCTCTACCTTGAAGGATGCTACCGCGTTTTTACCGTTCTTCATCTCGGTGCGGATTCTTACGTTTTCCAGGTGTTCATCGGTCAGCGGAACTACCTTACCGTCTTCCTGCTCGATGTACAGAGGATAAGTATAGGTCTCCCCTGGAAGAAGAAGCTCACTGAAAGTTTCCTCACCGAAGGAAAGTTTGAGCTTTTCGTCCGATGTCACGTTGATTGCGTCTGCCTGCTGTGCAAATGCGTTGACGCTCATGCTGGACAGAGCACATACTGCTAAAAACATGGATACAAATTTTTTCATTTTTGAGTTGCCTCCTGAGAATTTTAATTTTTACGTTTGTCTTTTCGTTAGGTCCTGAGGCTATTATAGTGGGCGGCAAGCTCTTTTTCAAGCGGATGTTTCTTCCAGCTTTTCATTGATTTTTATATATTTTGATTGTATTTCACCTTATTATTAATCTGTTTATTGTTTATTTTATCAATATTCTAAAAAATGCCGTTCTTTTCTCCAAACATCTGGCAGAATCCTTTCTCCGCTTTTTCCAAAACTGGCAGTCTTCTTTCTTTGACGGGGGAAATTGCCAGAAGCATAAAGAACAAAACTTCTCACCCCTCCCCTGTTAAAAAAATCCCCAAGGCAAAAATCAGATAAAACACCAAAAAAGTACTGTAATCTATTCAGAAATTCCTGTCCATCTCAAAAACGGCAATCAGTATATGCAGAGCGACTGTATTTTGTCCTGATTTTTCTGAACATTTTTTTGTATCTGCCATAGGATGGTATGGACAGAAAAATTTTATGGGAATGATTAACCGGAGAATTTTCCGGTTACAATAAAGACGAAGTCAAATGAAACAAAACGTCGGAGCGTGATATTGTGAAACGAGGAGACATTTATTATGCGGATCTCAGTCCGGTAGTTGGTTCAGAGCAGGGCGGCGTGCGTCCAGTACTTATTGTACAGAACGATGTTGGCAATCGGTACAGCCCTACTGTGATCGCGGCGGCTATCACAAGCCAGAAAGAGAAGTCCAAGCTTCCCACCCATATCGAGCTGGACTCCAAAAACTGTGGCCTTTCCAAAGATTCCGTCGTACTACTCGAACAGATCCGCACCATCGACAAACGCAGACTGCGGGAAAAAATGGGCAGCCTGGATGCAAATTCCATGTCCCAGGTAAACCACGCCCTGTCCATCAGCTTTGGTCTCGGACAAAACCGCTGAGCTGTCATAATGCAAAAAATAAAGCCTTCGGTCCGCAACAGACCGAAGGCTCATTTTACAGGATTCCCTGTTATTACTTCATTTCTTCCACCGATTTGCTAACGGTATGTACAATCGGTGTCCACTGTACATTTTTAAACAACGCTACAATCGAAATCGGAATGTAGGTAAAAATAAAGATTGGGAAGGTAAAGGTATAGAAAATTTTCTTTGCTGTGGAGGCTTTGATCTGATGCCATTCTGTAATGGTAGTCAAAGCACCCATTGCAAACAGGACGATATAGAAGTTTACAAAAGAGAACAAAATCGCCCTAGATGCAACCGCAACCGCATCATCCAAGTAATGTGGCTGAATGATTGCAATGATCAAGAATATGATGTTCAAAATCAGACAGCCCAGAGATACCAAGGTTGCTGGTGCAATGGTCATGAACATATCATAGCAGGAAAATGGATGACGCTTATCTTTGACCAATTTGGAAATCAAAGAAGTTCCATATTTCCAGATAACCTGATAAAATCCTTTGGACCAACGCAGACGCTGTGTCCAGGACTGACGGAAGGTTGTTGGCTGTTCATCGTACAAAATTGCCTTGCCGCAATAACCGATACGTTCTCCTTCGATTGCGTTGACAATCGAAAATTCGATATCCTCGGTCAGCAGGTGGAATTTCCAGCCGCCGTATTTCTGAACAACCTTGCTGCTGAGCAGGAAGCCTGTTCCCGAAATCGCACAGTTTGTTCCCAGCATCATGCGAGCATTGTTGAGGTACTTTGCTTCTCTCAAAAACCACAGGGAGTAACCGGCAGTAATCCAGTTGGTGCTGAAATTTTTGGAGTTGCGGTAACTGGTGATAATCTGATATCCCTGACTGAACACCACGTTCATCTCGTCGATGTAGTGGGAGTCAAGCAGATTATCCGCATCAAAAATCAGATAAGCATCATGGTAATTTGCGCCATAATCCTGCGCAATGTGGCGGAATGCAAAATCCAGAGCATAGCCTTTTCCAACCTGCTCCTTGTTAAAGCGCTCATACACCACTGCACCCAATTGCCGTGCAATCTGTGCTGTGTTGTCTGTACAGTTATCCGCCACCACAAAAATATCGATCAGCTTTGACGGATAAGTTTGATTTTGTATACTGCGAATCAAATTTCCGATGACCATGCTTTCGTTTCTTGCTGCGATAACAACACCGTAACGATGAAACGGACACAGTGTATGCTGCCGCTCCTTGTGCTTTTTAAAAAGTACAACCGCGACATAAATAAACTGGTACAGATAGAATATCGTCAAAGTAATGAACACAATAAGGTTGATTTTTAAAATACAATCTTCCATCACAATAACTCTCCATATCTTTTTACAAAATATTCATACATATACGTTTATAGAGTATAGCATGGATATTTTAAAAAACAATAGAGAATTTTTAAAATCATTTACATTTCACTCACATTTCGGCTTTTTAGGAAAAATTATCAGCATTTCGACAAACAGAAATATAAAATTCCTACAATCACCGAAGTCTTTTTTCGTCACTTTTCTTTTTTCTGATGAAGTGTTTTTGACAGAAAAACAAATTTTGCTTTGATCCGCGGATATAATCTCATCATATGAAACAGTCTGACCAGAGACGATACAACCAGTACGCCAATCGCCAAAGCACCTGCAATTGCAAAGGTGTGAATACCTGTTTCAATAAACTGGGAAGTCTCTCCGGATACACAGTATTCCATGGTGTAGTAGATACCGCCTCCCGGTACCAGCGGAAGAATTCCTATCGTTAAAAATCCTGTAACGGGAGCTTTGAACACCCTTGCCATTACCTCTGCATAGGCAGAAACTATAATGGTAGAAATCAAATATTGTGCAAGGTCATTTCCCAGAGGAGCACACGCAACATAGAACACCCAGCTGAGCATTCCTCCCGTTGCTGCCGCGATCATATGGGACAGCTTGTGAAATTTGAAGATAAAACAAAAAGAAAAGCATGCAAGGAAGGTATAGATAAATACCGGTATATTTTCAATCATCATCTTTCCCTCCTTTTGCTAAATACCCGGGAAGAAGAACCGCAGCGTAGAGATTGCGATACCGGCTCCCAGTGCGATGCCAGCTGCTACCATCAAAGATTCCACCAGCTTGATGATACCTGCAATTAGGTCGCCTCCCAAGATATCACGCATCACGTTGGTAATGGCAATTCCCGGTACCAGATTCATCAGGGTACCAATAATCATTTTATCATAGTGGATGGTCCATCCTAAAGCAGTTGTCCAGAGAGAAAATCCTGCCACCAGTGCGCTTCCTAAAATGTTCTGGAAAAAGCTGTTGGTGTGAAAACGTCCCAGCATAGACAGAAGCAGAAAAAGCATGATTCCAATAAAGAACGAAACAAAGGAATCGCGGAATGCTCCTCCATAAAATAATGTAAAGGATGCCGAAATGGAAGCTGTAAAAAACATATTGGTCCAGAAGCAATAGTCCTTCTTTCCCATGATCTCATCCAGTGAAGTTCGGATGGTCTCCAGATCCGGTTTTTCTGAGCAGATATGCCTGCACAGATTGTTCAGCCGGTCAATCCGGTCAAAATCAAGTGCAGAACCGTGGATTCGTTTTAAACGGGTCAGAGCATGTCCGTTTTCATCATTGATGGTTACAATAATACAGGAGGGGATTGAAAACACTTCCGCCTCCGGAAAACCATACGCAGCCAGCATTCTTCGAATCGATTCTTCCACGCGATAAATCTCTGCTCCGCTTTTTAGCAGCTTCCAGCCGATTTCTGTCGTTATTTCCAACAGCTGGTCATTGTTCATCATCCCATCTCCTCTACATCCAAACCAGTATACTTTTTCTATAAAACTGACCCGGAAATCTCTTCTTCCAGATCCAGAAAATAACTTCAAGCGAATGTATTATAACATAATCACATTTTCTTTCCCATCATTTTTTTGAAAAAAAGAGATTTCTCTGAAAATTTCCCTAAAATAGAAAAACATTTTTCTGATAAATTGCATATTTGCACAAGAAAACGAAAGTTATCTTTCCGACCATTTTCTTTTGAATAAAAAAATGCTATAATAGGTGCGCTGTGTTGACAGATATTTCCACTAAACTTATTTCCAGATGTCAGGAGAATTATTTTGAATAAATATCGGAATCTTATATCCAATACCTTTATCTTTGCAATCGGCACTTTCAGTTCAAAGGTGCTGGTCTTTTTATTGATGCCGCTTTACACAAAAGTGCTTTCCGAAGCCCAGTACGGAACGGTCGACCTGATGGTGCAGGTCGGCAACTTCCTGCTTCCATTGGTTTCATGCGGCATTGTAAACGGAATCATCCGCTTTGGACTGGACAAGTATTATAAGAAACGTGACGTATTCACGACCGGTTTCCTGACCATTCTGTTTGGCTTTATAATCCTGCTGATTCTGGAACCGATCCTGGTTCATGTTCCATATCTCAACGAAAACACCATGATGATCTATGTTTTCGTGCTGATGTCCTCAATGCGCTCCCTCTGTTCCCAGTTTGTCCGCGCTAAAGGCTATGTTAAACTGTATGCAATTGATGGTCTGCTTTCCACCGCGACAACCATCTTTTTTAACGTGCTGTATCTGGTTGTTCTGAAATGGGGAATCAACGGATACATGCTTGCTATGATCTCGGCTGACACCCTGTCCACCCTGTTTTTGTTCTATGTTGCCGGTCTGCGCCGGTATTTGCATATCCGGGGACTGAATCTGTCCACCAGCCAGGAAATGCTGCGTTATTCCATCCCGATGATTCCAAACTCCATCTTCTGGTGGGTCAACAATATGGCAAGCCGCTATATGATCGCCTACTTTATGGGAGAAGAATACAACGGTCTGTTTGCAGTTGCCTATAAAATTCCAACCATCATCGTACTGATGTCCAACATCTTTATGGATGCCTGGCAGATGTCTGCGGTCAGCGATTCCCCGGACAAGCGTGCTTCCTTCTTTACCCGCGTTTTCCTGTTCTATCAATCTCTGATCTGCACCGCCGCTTCCGGATTGATCCTGTTCTCCAAGGTAATCACCATGATTCTGGTTTCGGATTCCTTCTATGAGTCCTGGAAATACATTCCGCTTCTGCTCCTCTCCACCATTTTTTCCTGCATGTCCACCTTCCTGGGCAGTGTCTACATGGTGGAAAAGAAGAGTATGCTAAACTTCATCACAACCGGTATCGGTGCCGTTATCAATGTCGTTTTAAACTTCCTCTTTATCCCGATATTCGGTGTAAACGGTGCAGCCTTCGCAACCTTCCTGAGCTACTTTGTCGTTTTTGTTCTGCGTGTCATCGATACCAGACGATTTATCCCGATGCACTTCCATCCAATGCGCCTGACCTTCAACACACTTGTCCTGTTGGCACAGGCCTTCATTATGATCTTTGAAGTAAAAGGATGGATCTTCTTCGAGCTGATCCTCACCGTATTGATGGTAGTTGCAAACATGAGCGCACTTTTGGCTACAGTGGCCCAGCTTCTGCTCAAACGCCGCCCTCATCCACAACATCATGAAGAGTAAAAAACAAGCCTCACCGCTGGAATTCATCCAGTAGTGAGGCCTTTTTGCAACATAAATTACCTGTGAGTTTTAAATAAAATATTCCGACCATTTCATGGTCTATCACCGGGTTTTGTTTAGCGGTGATATTCGTTTACTGTCTGCTTAATCTGAGCAAGTTCTTCTTCACTTACATTCTCTCTGGAGATGAAGGAAAGGATGAAATCCTTGGAAGAACCGGCAAAAATACGATTGCACAGGTTTTCCAGCTCAGACTGCTGAACCTGCTGTTTGGTAACCAATGGGGTTACGATAAAACCTGGTTCCTGTCTTTCCAGAGCCCCTCTCAGAGTCAATCTTTTAATGACAGTATAAGTTGTATTTTTCTTCCAGTGAAATGCATCCTGAGAATATGCTGCCAGAGCAGATGCGGAAATTGGTGCATGCTCCCAGATATACTCCATTAACGGATATTCGGCTTCGGAAATTTTTACACAGTTCATTTCAACACAACCTTTCTTAAGGAAAATGAAATTGCTCTTTTCACTGTTTTAAGCCTATCATCTTAGTGAGCGTCTGTCAATCAGAAAAGAAAAAACGTTTAGAAATGTTTACAAATAATGCAAAATTTCCTGTTCTTTTTTCGTCATCTTCTCGTCACATCCGGACAAAATCAGCATTATTGGCTTATTTTTTCCACAATCAGTCCAAATATCCGTCTATTTTTTATTTTGACTTATTTTACTTTTGCAAACATCTGAACCATATAATATTTGCCGTTTTTGTCTTTTACACGACCAAAACCAACACTGTTAAAGTTTTTACCCAGAATGTTTGCTTTATGGCCTTCGGAGTCCATCCAGGATTCCATTGCTCCTTTTACAGAGGTCTGTTTTTCATGGATGTTTTCGCCCCAGTAGCTGTATTTTACCCCTGCTTCATCCAGTGCGGTTGTCAGCTCTTTTCCGTTTGGACGGGTATGGGAATAGCTTTTCAGGCATTCTTCTGCACGTACCTGAGCAGCTTCACACATTTTTTCGTCCAGTTTCAGCGCAGAAAGTCCTGCTTTTTTACGCTCTGCATTTACCAGAGTCAGCATTTCTTCTTTCCAGTCGGTCTCTTTTTCATCTGTGGTTGTTTTGCTGGACGCAGTTTTCTTCTTTACCACTTTCTTCTTTGTTTCCTGCTGCTCCTGCTGTGTTTTTGCTACAGTATCTGTTTTTCCCAGAGCTGCAAACGCAGTTGTAGAAAAAGAAGATGCGATCATCAATGCTGCCAAAAAGCTTACCATTACTTTCTTACCCATAATAACCTCCACATATTCATAAAATGTTTTCTATTTGTTGGTTTTACTGTTTCTTTCTAAGCGTAGAATAAACTTAAACCTTACTAAAGTATACCACTCTTTTCTCATGATAACAATATGTTCTAATCATACATTACGCGGTTTTTATTTCCATTTAACAGGAGGGTGCTTATGTCCAGTCAAAATATTAATTTAAAGAACTTTTCTTCCCATGATTCTCCATTAAGTGGTGAGGAGAAAAAGGAAAAAATCAAGACGCTTCGCGCAAAACTGGGAGAATTGCAGCTGAAAATTCAGGAGCAAAAGCTTCCTGTTCTGGTTTTGGTAGAAGGCTGGGGAGCTTCCGGCAAAGGCAGCCGAATTTCTTCGATGATTCGGGAGTTGGATCCTCGTTTTTTTAGGGTCATCTCTGTTTCTTCCCCCAGCGAAGAGGAGCTTGCCAAACCGTTTTTATACCGCCACATGAAAAACATTCCGGAAAACGGAAAATTTATCTTCCTGGACTCCGGATGGATGGATGAAACGATTCGGGATTTCCAATCTGGACGCATCTGTGTCCAGCAATATCTGGATCGACTGGAAGAAATTAAAATCTTTGAACGTCAGCTTTGCGATAACGGATATCTTTTAGTAAAACTATTTTTGCATATCGATAAAAAAGAGCAGCAGGAGCGCCTGGAGCATCTTCGAAAAAATGCAGACACCAGCTGGCGGGTCAGCGAGCATGATTTCTGGCAGAATCATCATTATTCTACCTGTCTGGAAGATTTTCAGTCCTTCATGGAACAAACAAACCTTCCGTTTGCTCCATGGCATATCATCGATTCGACCCATCGCAAACAGTCTGAAATTGATTGTCTGGAAATCCTCTGTTCCTCCATCGAACAGGCTTTGATGGAAAAAGAAGCTGGCATTCTGCCAATCAGCCAGACTGACCCACAATACGACCCTAAGCTTAAAACCTTCCCTCTCGTCACAATGCCGCTGCTTGCCGACATTCCGCTTGATCAGGAAATGAGCCGGGAAGAATACAAAAAACAGCTGAAATTCTATCAAAAAAAGCTTGCGAAGCTGCATGACCAGATTTACCGTTGGAAGATTCCGGTAATCCTTGCCTATGAAGGTTGGGACGCTGCAGGAAAAGGCGGCAACATCAAACGCATCACCGGCGCTTTGGACCCGCGCGGTTATCAGGTAATCCCGGTCGCTGCTCCAAAGCCGTATGAGCTTGCTCGCCACTATCTGTGGCGATTCTGGCAGAATCTGCCCAAACGCGGACACATCGTCCTGTTTGACCGCACCTGGTATGGAAGGGTGATGGTAGAGCGTCTGGAAGGCTTCTGCAAGGAGAATGACTGGCAGCGTGCATACACCGAAATCAATGAATTTGAAAAGCAGCTTACCGATTGGGGTGCTGTCATCCTGAAATTCTGGGTTCAAATTGACAAGGATACACAGCTTGCTCGTTTTCAGGAACGTCAGCAGAATCCAGACAAGCAGTGGAAGATTACCGATGAAGATTGGCGCAACCGTGAAAAATGGGATCAGTACGAAGTTGCCGTCAATGAAATGCTGCAAAAGACCAGCACAACCTATGCTCCATGGCATATCATTGAATCAAATTGCAAGTATTATGCCCGCATCAAAACACTACGTCTGTTGACCGAAACACTGGAAGCCGCTTTGGATCAGGCTGCAGAACATTCCAAACATCCACACAAAGAAAGATAAAGAAAAAAGTGTCGGGATATTTCCGGCACTTTTTGTTTATCTCATATCTTTTTCCTCTGCCAAAGGATGATACAGCCAGCAGGAGGCGGTGTGTCCATCCTCAAATTCAAAAACTGGCGGTTCGTGCAGGGTACAGATCCGGATACATCGACCGCATCTGTTATGAAAGCTGCATCCTTTTGGCAGGTCTATCCATTGGAACGGTTTTTCTTCCATGCTTCCTGTTCGGTTTGGCATCTCTTCTTTTCCACTAATCAGCATCTGGGTATACGGATGACGCGGGTGAAGAAACACATTTTCCCGGTCTCCTGCTTCTACTACCTTGCCTGCATGCATCACTAAAATTTTTGAGGCCATCTCAAAAGCAGAAAGGATATGGTTGGTAATCAGAATCACCGCCATTTTCCGCTCCCGCTGCAAATTTTTCAGCAGTTCGTTCATCTGCTTGGTATCCACATCTGCCGCCTCATCCACAATCAGAAGCTTTGGTTTACAAATTAATGCGAAAGCAATCATCAGCCGCTGGCGCATTGTTCCCGAAAAATCGCGAGGATATTGTTTCAGGCGCTTTGCTGGGAAATCAACTCCCACCAGTTTAAACAGATTCTGTGCTTCAATGCAGCTTTCCCGTTTGGGTTTTCTTGTCTGTGCCATGATTCGTTCGACGAGCTGGCGACCTACCGGCAAATCAGGATTGAGCGATAAGAACAGCTCCCGGGAAATCAGGCCACATTCTTTTTCCCTCAACACCTGCCACTGCTGCGGTGTGTAGGATAAAATATTCTTTCCATTAAACCAGATCTCACTTTGCTGTTTGATCTCACCGGAGGGTTTCTGAATCAAACCCAGAATACTTTTTGCCGCAACGGATTTTCCACATCCTGCATCCCCGACAATTGCGATAGTCTCCCCAAAGTCTACAGTAAAGGAAATCCCCCGGACTGACTGAATTTCTCCTTCATAGCTATGATAAGATACCTTCAGATTTTTGACTTCCAACAGATTTTCCATTCCTGCATCCCCGATCCCAAGTGATGTGATTGTATTTGCAATGAAACACTCACATATTTTTTGTCATAATGTAATTTTAGCCATCTTTTTTTGTCAAATCAAATTCAAAAAATAAATCAATTGTTTTTTTCTATAGATAAAATCTTTCTCTTTTGTACTGATTTACTATTTTTAGTCCTTCCTTTTTGTTCTATTATTCTACTTTTATCCCCTTTTTCTCTCTTTTTTCTCTTGTTGCATAATACAGAAAATCAATAGATTCTGCATAAAAAAACAGGAGCTGCCTTGTTTACAGCTCCTGTTTTTCATTTCCCCGGAAATTTTATTTTTCTTCTATTGTTTTGAGTAAAGAGAAAATCAGCTTGCGGGTATGCTCAAGGTCCTCTTTTGCAATCATTGCCGAGATGGAATATGGATAACGGCAAGGCATACCGAGAGCCAGAACTGGAACACCCTGACAGGAGGTCTGTACCGAGCGGCTTTCTGTCTTAGCAGTATTGCGCTCCATCTTCTGACAAACAAGGTCATTTTCTTCTACTGTTTGTATACATTTGTTATACAAATCCAAATCGTAGTATGCCATCTGCTCGCTCAGCGAAACAACTGGGCCTTTTTTGAGACAGCAGGAAGATTTTCCGCCGCGTACATCATCTGCCTGTACACTGTGGAGGACCAATGCAGCATCCGGTTTTAACGCAAATGCAGCATTTGCTGCACCCGAAGTCATGGTCAGTGCGCTGGTTGTAAATACGACATCCACATCATATTCCCAGTCTTCGCACAGCATCTGAGCAAGCATTGCACAAACACAGCGTGTTTCCATTGCCTTTCCGGTCAGATAGCCGTCTCCAAACTCTGCAACGCCTTCTCCTGCAAAGGTAATCTGTGCACCGAGAGAAACTGCCGATTCTGCACTCTGTTTGCTGGATGCACCAATATCAATCAGCAATTCAGACAGCGGCATTGGCTTGTCCTGTTCCTCTTTGGTCTGAAGATGAATCGGCTTTGTTCCGATGACGCCGATTGTTTTGCTGTCAATGCGGACAACTTTGCCCAGTACAACACGGCTGTCGATATCACCGACATTAGCAAAGGAAAGAAGTCCATCTTCCCGGATACCGGTCAGCATAAAACCAGCTTCATCCATGTGAGCGGTGATCATAACTTTTTTCTTTGCCTGTTTGTTTCCCTTTTTGTGGCAGATAAGATTTCCCCTTGCGTCCACCTTCCAGTCACAGTGTCCGTCAATCACCTGAATAATCTGCTCTCTTACCTGCTCTTCCCTTCCGGAAATGCCATCTGCCATACAAAGTTTTTCAATTAAGGTAGTTGTATTCATTATCTGCATCCCCCTTCCGGACGAACTTTCTGAGCAACATAAGCTGCTGCAAGTTTTGCGGTATTTTCCATATCTGCCGCGTTGATAACCTCAACCGGTGTATGCATATAACGCAGTGGGATGCAGGTACATGCGCCCTTCGCGCCAGCTCCGGCAAGAATAATACCGTCAGCATCTGTACCGGTGCGATAGCCAGCATATACTTTTACCTGATGGGTGATTCCCTGCTCTGTTCCGACCTGTGCCATATCTTCCGAAACCTCACGGCTCAGAATCGGGTTATGTCCTACCATTGGTCCATCACCCAGCTTGCCACCCTGATGGATCTGAAGCTCCGGTGTGAGCGCAAAGCTGACATCTACCGAGATACAGTGGGTGATTGGCTGCAGAGCGTTTGCGCCGGTCGCAGCGCCCATACCACCAACTTCTTCCATAACGCTCAGCAGCAGGGTAATCGAACAGTCGGTGTCCATATCCTTGAGCATTCTTGCTGCAGTGATCATCGCTGCACATCCACAGCGGTCATCCAGTGCTTTACTGGACACATTGCCTTCCAAAAGATGTTTAAAGCTTCCAATATAGGAAATGCGGGTTCCGATTGGGAATTCTTTCTCTGCCTGCTCCCGGCTTACACCTGCGTCAACATAAAGCTGTTCCAAGGTCGGGTTCTTTGCCGGATTCTGCTCTTCCGAAGCAACGATACCGCGGCGATCCCCATTCTTTCCGTGAATGATGACCGGAGATGCTGTTGCAACTCTGCGGTCAATACCGCCGCAGCGGGTAACCTTCAAAAATCCTCTGTCGTCAATATCACATACCATCAAACCGATTTCGTCCATGTGCGCTTCCAACACAACATGCGGTTTGTCAGGTGATTCCTGTTTTACGGTGCAGATCAGGCTGCCAAGCGGTGTACGGCGCACCGGACCGATATCCTTTATTTCATCTTCCAGAAGGTCAGCGATTGGTTTTTCATAACCTGCAACGCCGCAATTCTGGGTGAGCTTTTCCAACAAATGAAGTATTTCCATCCTTCATCTTCCTTTCTTCGCTGTTTCTTCCTAATTTTAAAGAAGACAACGATCTGATTTGATGATCTTTATCATCTCTTTTATGTTGTATCGAAAAAACGCCTGCTTGTCAAGGGTTTTGTTAAAAATTTCACGTAAAAAACAGAGCCGCTTTCCTTCTGGAAAGCAGCTCTGCCAAACATTATTCTTCTTTCATATCTGCAAACTGGCTCTGATACAGTTCTGCATAGAATCCGCCTTTTGCAAGCAGTTCTTCGTGGTTTCCGGTTTCGACGATATCGCCGTCCTTCATGACCAGAATGACATCTGCATCGCGGATGGTGGACAGACGGTGTGCGATAATAAAGCTGGTTCTTCCTTCGGTCAGCTTATCCATTGCACGCTGAATCATAATTTCCGTTCTGGTATCAACGCTGGAGGTTGCTTCGTCCAGAATCAGGATCTTTGGATTGGAAAGGATGGTTCTGGCGATGGTAAGAAGCTGTTTCTGACCCTGGCTGACGTTGCTTGCTTCCTCATTGAGGATGGTGTCATAACCCTGCGGTAGGGTACGAACAAAGTGGTCAACCTGTGCTGCTTTTGCCGCTTCAATTACCTCTTCATCGGTAGCATCCAGACGGCCAAAACGAATGTTCTCCCGGATGGTGTCGTTGTACAGCCAGGTATCCTGCAATACCATACCAAAGGAGTCACGCAGATTTTTGCGGCTGAACTGCTTAACATCATATCCATTGAGCAAAACAGCACCGCTGCTGACATCGTAAAAACGCATCAGCAATTTTACCATTGTGGTCTTGCCGGCACCGGTCGGACCAACGATTGCCACCTTGGTTCCCGGCTTGATGATAGCAGAGAAGTCGTTGATAATGGTTTTTTCCGGCACATAGCCAAAGTGAACATGTGCAAAATAAACCGAACCGTCGATTGCTTCGGATGGGAGCGAATCTTTTGGATCTGCCGGTTCTTCTTCCTCTTCCAGGAATGCAAATACACGTTCCGCTGCTGCCGCTGTCTGCTGCAGGACGTTGGAAATGTTTGCAATCTGGGTGATTGGCTGGGTAAACTGACGAACATACTGGGTGAATGCCTGAATGTCGCCGACAGTGATGGAGCCGTTCAGGCTCAAAAATCCGCCCAGCACACAGATGCCAACATAGCCCAGGTTGCTGACAAAGTTCATCAGAGGCATCATCATACCAGAAAAGAACTGGCTCTTCCATGCAGCATGATAGAGGTTTTCATTTAAGGTTTTGAAGGTAGCAATACTTTCTTCCTGACCGTTAAAAGCGTTTACGACAACATGACCGCCGTACATCTCTTCTACATGACCGTTTACATGGCCCAGATATTCCTGTTGTTTCCGGAAGAAAGGCTGGCTGTTCTTAACAACAATGCTGACGATCACAACGCTCAGCGGCAAAATACACAGTGCGATCAAGGTCATAATCGGGCTGATGGAAAGCATCATGCACAGTACGCCGATCATCATGGTAATATTGGTCACGATCTGCGAAAGGCTCTGGTTGAGTGTCTGGGTGATGGTATCGACATCGTTGGTGATACGGCTGAGCACCTCGCCGTGCGGAACACGGTCAAAGTAAGCAAGCGGCATCCGGTCGATCTTTTCGCTGATATCCTTTCTCATCGAATAGCTCAGCTTGGTTGCCACACCGGACATAATCCATCCCTGTACATAAGAAAGCAGCGCACTGATTACATACAAGCATGCAAGGAAAATCAAAATCTGAGCGATTGCATGAAAGTCGATGCTTCCGGTTCCGGTCAGCATCGCAATCAAACCTTCAAACAGTTTGGTTGTTGCCTGACCCAAAATCTTTGGTCCAAAGATGGAAAAGATGGTGCTGGCTGCTGCACAGACAAGCACCAGGATAATGCTTGGAAGGAACTTTTTCAGATAGGTAAGTAGTTTTCCCATCGTTCCCTTGAAGTCCTTGGCTTTTTCGCCAGGCATCATTCCATGAGGTCCACGACCTCCTACTCTTGGTCCTGCCATTATGCCAATTCCTCCTTTGAAAGCTGGCTCTGTGCGATTTCCCGATAGGTTTCGCAATTTTCCAGCAGCTCTTTATGTGTTCCGATACCGACAACCTTACCTTCATCCAGAACAACAATCTGTTCTGCCTGCATGATGGTGGAAACACGCTGTGCAACAATAAAGACGGTCGAGTTTTCGGTATAGCCTTTCAGCGCTTTTCTCAACTTCGCATCGGTCTTAAAGTCCAGTGCGGAGAAGGTATCGTCAAAGATATAGATTGGTGCTTTCTTAACCAGCGCTCTTGCGATGGAAAGTCTCTGGCGCTGACCGCCCGATACGTTGGTACCACCCTGGCTGATCTCCGTATCAAATCCGTTTTCCAGTGCACTGATAAACTCTGTTGCCTGTGCAACCTCTGCACTTTCCTGCAGTGTCTGGTCGGAAGCTTCTGCATCACCGTATCGCAAGTTTGTTGCAATGGTGCCGCTGAAGAGCAGGCCCTTCTGTGGTACATAACCAATTTTTTCTCTCAGCTCATGCTGACTCAAATCGCGGACATCCACACCATCAATGGTGATGCTGCCCTGTGTTACATCATAAAAACGAGGAATCAGGTTAATAAGGGTGGATTTACCCGAACCGGTACTTCCGATAAAGGCAATTGTTTCACCCGGTTTTGCTGTAAAGCTGATATTTTCCAAAACATCTGCATCCGCACCATCATAACGGAAGGAAACGTTCTTAAACTCAACAACACCTTTCACTTTTTGGCCAAGGTGTTTTTCTGTTCCCTTTTCCGGATCTGCAACCTTGTTTTCGGTGGTCAGGATCTCACTGATACGGTCAGCAGATACCGATGCTCTTGGCACCATGATAAACATCATACTGATGAACAGGAAGCTCATGATAACATGCATTGCATACTGGATGAATGCCATCATATCGCCGACCTGAAGATTGCTCTGTGCGATCTGTTTGCCGCCAAACCAAACGATAAGCAGCGAGATACCGTTCATAACAAACATCATGGCTGGCATCATAGTAGCCATTGCACGGTTTACAAACAGGGTATTCTTGGTCAAATCTTTGTTTGCTTTGTCAAAGCGTTCCTGCATAAAGTTCTGATTTGCAAACGCGCGCACAACCATGATACCGGAAAGTTCTTCACGGCTGACAAGGTTTAACTTATCAATCAAAGTCTGCATCTTTTTAAATCTTGGAAGTGCAACACTGAAAAGTGTCATAATCAGGCCCAGCATTACAATCAAAGCAAGAGCCAGTACCCATGCAAGGCTTACACAGGTGGAAAGTCCCATCACGATACCGCCGATACCCATAATTGGAGCAAAGCACATCATTCTAAATCCCATGCTCAAGAAGTTCTGAATCTGGGTAATATCGTTGGTGGAACGGGTAATCAAGCTTGCAGTGGAGAACTGATCCATCTCACTGTTATTAAAATAGGTAACCTTTGCAAAAACATCGCGGCGAAGATCTCTGCCGACGCCAGCACCCAGACGGGCAAGACAGAAACCTGCACCGATTGCGCATCCGGTCAGAAGGATGGTCAATCCCAGCATTTTCAGTCCATCTTTAATAATGTAGTTTGTCTGGATAGCATCTGTATCTGCTCCCAATTGCTGATAGAAGCTCTTAACCATAACCGGACCGGTCTGGGAAATCATGCTTTCCGGTGTAACTGCAGCTTCTGCAATGGCATCCTCAATCATCTGCATTCCTTCCGGCTGCTGCATCATAGTTGCCAGATTGGACATTACCTGCTGCATATCGCCGCTGCCTTCCTGCTGAGCATTCATCTCTTCAATGAGGCTCACCAGTGCATAGGATGCGCGGGAAAATGCTCCATCAACTCCTCCAGCCGGCTGCTCAATCAAAACGTAATCTCCAGCTTTGAGGTTTGGATAGGTCTCTTGAAGTTCGGAAAGCTCCTCTCCTTCCTCCAGTTCCCTGTAAGCTCCATTAACGGTTTCGCGATCCTCTTCAGACATAAAGATCTGCATCATTGCCATGCTCTGCTGGTCAATTGCCTCCGGTGCAGACTGGGTAATGCCGCCCTGCTGCAAACCGACATTAACGATATCGCTCATGTAATTTGGCAGTGTCAGTTCCAGCATTGCCTGCCCGAACAGGAGCACTACTGCTGCCAGCAACAGCGCGATATACGGTTTTAAATATCGCTTGAGTTTCAGCATTGTTTGATTTCCTCCTACTCATCTGTTGTTTTATCTCGCTCTTTCCGATTTTTGTTTTCTGTTCCCACAGCCTCCGGAAAGAAAAAGGCGGTTGTTATTTTGTGTCCTGGTCAACCGACTGTTCCATAATTTCAGCCAGTCTGCCCAGTACACGAAACATGGTCTCAGTGTCCTCTTCACCCAGCTGATTCATGATCGTATCCAGTCGTTTTACCATGCCCTGACAGGCACGTTCCATTAAATCAACACCGGATTCGGTCAATCTGATCCAGGTCGTGCGCTTATCCTTTTCATCCGGTATGCGCTGAACATAGCCCATCTGTTCGAGTTTGCTGATTCGCTGGCTGACTGCCGGCATACTCTGTCCCATGACAGCGGCAAGCTCGGAAAGGGTCATCGGTTCAAATGGGTCCCGGTCGGTTTCCTTCATCGGGTCCGTTCCCCCATGACGGAGGGTAAGCAGAGTTCCCATCTGGGATTTGCTGATCTGCGATGGCGCCAGACTTCCCCATGCTTTTCGCATGCGGTCCATCGCTTTAAACATCCGCATTGCGCGGTTATGCTCCTGCATTCTTTTCTCCTTTCCGACAAATTATTTAACTTTCATAATTATGATAGTTAATTATCATACCTAAGTATTCTATTCTTCTTTCCTCTTATTGTCAATACCGCTAAAAAGAGTTCATATTTTTTTAACATGATGCTGTTTTTTCAAAGGAAAATAAAAAAGTGCCCAAAAAGCTGTCAGCCTTTCAAGCACTTTTTCAAAATTATCCAGCAAACGACGGAACCTCTTCCATTTGTTTTTCACTATAATATTTTGCCTGGGATTCCCACATTTTATAATATAATCCTTTTTTCTTCATCAAGGACTCGTGGTTTCCCATTTCCCGCACGCTACCGTTGTCAAACACTGCGATGTTATCGCAGAATCGGCAGCTGGACATCCTGTGTGAGATGTAAATCGCAGTTTTATCCGAAACTAATGTGTCAAATTTGGAATAAATCTCATATTCACTGATCGGGTCAAGAGCGGAAGTCGGCTCATCCAGAATAATCACCGGAGCATCCTTGTAAAGAGCTCTTGCAATCGCAATTTTCTGTGCCTCACCGCCGGAAATTTCAACGCCGTCATCCCCCGCCTGATACAGTACGGTCTGCAATCCCTCTTTCATCCTGCGGACACGGTCTCCGATTCCTGCTTTATCAAGGCTGTCCCAGACACGCTCTTCCTCATAGTCAACGCTTGCCGCTACATTCTGACCCAGTTCAAAGGAAAACAGCTTAAAATCCTGAAATACCACGGAAAACAGACTTTGATATTCCTGATAATCGTACTTTTTAATGTCGATTCCATTGAGCAGGATCTGTCCTTCCGTCGGGTCGTACAGGCGGCACAGCAGCTTAATAAAGGTCGTTTTTCCGGCACCATTTTTTCCTACCAGTGCAAGCTTGCTGCCTACTTTGAATTTGAAAGAAACGTGGTCGAGAATCTTTTTCTCTGTTCCTGGATAAGCAAAGGAAACATCCCGAAATTCCAGTTCATACTCATTGTCGTCCCGCTTTTCCACCGGAAGCTGTCCCTCATACTTTTTGTTCTCGATGGAAAAGAAGTCTATCTCACACTTTGAATAGTTGGCACAAATATTCATCTCGGTCAGATCGGTCATCAGAGAGGTGAAGGATTCATAAAAGCTGCTCAGCGCACCGACATACTGCAAAATGCTGCCGACCGTAATTGCACCAAACAGTGCTTTCATGCCTACCAGAATATAAAACAATGGTACTGCAATCTGGCTGATGATAATAATATTTCCGCCAATTATTTCCTCCAGCTTTGCCTGTCTGGAAAGAAAGGCACTGCATCCCCTTCCAACTTCTTGAAATCCTTTATAAAGCAAATCGGACATGTGATACGAACGAATATCTTTTCCGTTTTGATACTTGCTGATGAGAAAATGAAAATACCGAAACTTTCTGGTAAAATCCAGAGAGTATTCCCAGTATTCCTTTACTTTTCTCTCTTTTTTCTTAAAGAATATCAGGGAAAAATAAATGGAAGCAGTCAGGACAGTCAGTACCAGAACCGAAGAAACCGGAGAGGTGAACAGGTAGGCGACCATTCCTTTTCCCTGCACCGTTCTGGTAAAGAAAAATGGCAGCATCAAACCAAATGAATAAACAATTGAGAAAAAGCTCTTGACCGTTCTTCCGACATCTTCGCAAAAGCCAGGAATTCCCCCATACATGTTTCTGGTTTCATCGTGCATGCGGATCATGTCTCGGGTCTCGGTTTCTTCCAGACGTTCATAGTCAAGCTGCAGTGCACGCTCCGAAAACTTCTTCTGCGAGATGCACCAGACATCCAGATAGCTTTTCCGCAGCCAGTCCAACAAAGCAATCAGCAGCGCCGTTATCAAATTTAAGCTGACCATCCAGCAGACAATCTTCATCACCGATGCGGCACTTTCACCTGCAATCAGCCCATCCAGAATCAGCGCCGAACAGACGATATTGATAAATGGCTTGAGTGCTTCCAGCATGTTTTTTCCAATCTCTGCCGGAAGGATTCCACGATGAAAGGAATGAACCAGTTTCATCAGCGCAACTGCTTCCGGACTGACGATCTTTTGCCACAGTGGATTTGCTGTTTTATTCTTCATCTGGTTTCGCCCCCAGTTTCTTTTGATAATAATATGCCTGATAGGCAAACATTTTGGCGTACTGTCCACCCTGCTGCATCAGCTGCTGGTGGGTTCCCTCCTCCACAATCTTTCCATTTTCCAGATAGAACACCCTGTCACAGAATTGTGTGCTGGAAAGACGATGTGAGATAAACACAGAGGTCTTTTCTTTGGTCAGTTCATGGTATTTCTGGTACATATCCGCCTCTGCCAGAGGGTCCAGTGCAGCGGTCGGTTCATCCAGCACCATGACCGGTGCATCCTTATAAAGAGCGCGCGCAAGCATCATCTTTTGAATCTCACCGCCGGAAAGGGCCACACCATCAGCATACAAATCTTTGGAATAGGGGGTCTTTTCCTTTTTGGGCAAAGACTCGACCTTTTCCCAAAGTCCCGCACGCTTCAGACAATCCTTCACCCTTTGATGATCTATTTTTTCTTCGTCGCAGCAGGCAATATTCTGTTCTATGGAAAATGCCATCAAAAACGGGTCCTGAAATACCGTTCCGATTAGCTCAAAATATTCATCACTGGAAAAGGACTGGATATTTCTTCCGCCCAGCAAAATTTCTCCGCTGCTTGGCTGATATAATCCGGTCAGGAGCTTGACCAACGTTGTTTTGCCTGCACCATTTTGTCCAACCAGCGCAATCTTTTCCCCGGGTCTGATAGTAAGATTTAAGTGTTCCAGCACCGGTTTTTCTGTTTGAGGATAGGTAAAGGAAACATCCTTAAATTCAATGGACAGTGGGTAAGAAAGCGGAGCATCTGTGCCGCTTTTCTCCCGCTTTCCGTCTTCCATCTCCATATAGTTTCTCAGGTATCCCAGCTGCAAACTTGCCTTTCTCAGATAACCGTAGTTTTCCACCAGTCCTGTAAGCCAGGTGGTAAATCCGGCGATCATCCCTACATAGAAGGTAAATTCCGCCACGCTGAGCGTATGATCGAGTACCTGTCCAATCAAAATCCCATAGGCAAGCAGATCACGAACAACCAAAAAGAGGTTGTTGGAAACATCCATCAGCTTCATCCTGCCCCAGATGTTCGCGCTGAGCTTTTTGATTTTCTGGTTTAACTGCTCAAAACGCTGTGGGAACCAGTTTTCAATTCCATACAGACGGATATCTTTCGCATTTTCCAACGCCGAGCAATAGTCCCCCAGATAATAGGTTGCGTGATGATATTCTCCCTCTTCTTTCCTTGTCTTTTGCTGATAGCGATAGGAAATCCGCTCGAAGATCAGGCAGGAAACAGTCATGGCAAACAGCACCAGAAGGATTTTCCAGTCAATGGTTGAAAGGATTCCTGCATACATAATTAAGCCAATCAAATGGAAGAAAAACAGGGGGGCTTTTCTGAAAATCTGTTCGATTCCCCAATTATTTCCATTTAAAGCAGAAAATGCATTTTGAAAATCAATCTGTTTCTGGTGCGGTTCGATGTTGTGGTATCCGGTTCGCATGACCTTATCGTAAAACTCCAGAATCATCGTTTGAAATCGAAAAGAGGTGATATATTGTTCCGTTTCCCGATTGGAGTAATTTAACATCCATTTTCCGCCAGCGGTCACAATTCCCAGAATGGCAAGCATCAGCAAAAATTGCCGGATGCTTCCCTGCTCGATCATTGCCACTACCAGTGCCGGAAGCACATTGTTGATAACTGGCAGAAGAACCGACAACACAATGCTGAGTATCGTAAACACAATCATCATCGGATAAACTTTCACTACCCTGCGATAAGCATAGATCATATTCTGCCACATATTGTATTGTTTATTTTGTGAAGCGGTTTGCTGTTTTGCTTTCATTCTTTCCCCTTCCTTTCTCTGCCTTTATCCTAGCATAAAATTGCGTACAAAACACAATTCGTGCACGAATGGTCGTTTTTCGTGCACGAATTGCATGGTTGTGTCCGGACAGGGGTTACAGCGGCAGCATGATCTCGGTTGCAAAGACGCCGGGTTCATTTTTGCGGTTAATAAATCCCCCATACTTTTCTACGGTATTATTGATTCGCTTGAGTCCATGTCCATGATTGCCGCGTTTGGTGGTGATATATTCATCATCGAGCTTCCGCACCAGCTCATTGGTGGCATTGGTTACCGAAATATATAACTGTTTGCGGAACACTCCGATGTACAGCCGCAGGAATCGATCCTTCACCGGCAGTTTTTCGCAGGCTTCCACCGCGTTGTCGATCAGATTTCCAATCAGGACACACAGGTCGATGTCGCTGACTGTGAGTTTCTGCGGAACGGTCGCTTTAAAGTTGAGGGAAATTTCCTTTTTCTCTGCATAAGAAAGTTTGGAGTTGAGGATTGCATCCAGCGACACATTGCCGCTTTCCACCATCTGGCGGATATCGTCCAGATCTTCCTCCAGCCTTCCCAGATATTCTGTCGCAAGCTCATACTGTCCCATTCCAAGCTGTGCTTTGAGCGCCTGAATATGGTTGTGGTAGTCGTGCCGCCATCCCCGCATGGTAAGGTAAAGGTTCTGTACCTCCTCAACCTGCTTTTTGACTACCTGATTCTGGTATTCCATCATGCTTTCCTCATAACTTTTGCGCAAAAAGCGCTGGTTGTTTTCTGCAAGGAAAAATACCAAAGTCATCATCAGTCCCAGCTGTGGTATAAGCTGAGGCGAAATCAGCCCAAGTCCGCAAAACCCAAACTCCACTAAATAAAACAGGCACAAAAATATCCACGATACCTTTTGATTTCCCAGATGGAGCATGGCAAAACCCACCCCTGCAAGAAGCAGAATCGACCAGGTGGTAAAGTGGAAAAAGAACAACGCACCGCTTGCCAAAACTGGAAGCAGCAAAATCGCTACCCATCCGATTCCTCTTTGTTTGATTAAGCAAACTGCAAGATAAACGCCCACCAAAACAAGACAGAGAAGATTTAAGATTGTCCAGATCACAAAATCGCCTCCCGATAAAAACGAATAAACTCCTCGTTGAGCTTTTTGTAGGCTCCTCTGGATACCGGAATTGTTTCCCCGTTATCTAGGCTGCATTCCGTTTTTGTAATCCGAACCACGTGTGAAAGGTTTACAAAAAAGCTGCGGTGGCTCTGCACAAAGCTGTCATCCAGCTTTTCGCCCACTGTTGCCAAGGTTCCTTTTTGTTCCAGATTTCCCCGCATGGTATGAAAGTTTAAATAATGTCCCTGCGACTCAATTGCCAAAACATCCTCAAGATATATCTTTTCCTTTTCTCCGCTCACTTCCAGAATCAGATACTTTCGGTTGTTCTGAGAAGCTTTGGCAGCAAGCTCCAAAAGTTCCGACAACTTCTCCTGCTGCAAAGGCTTCATCAAATAGCGCACCGCCTGCACCTCATATCCTTCAAAGACATGGTCTCCAACTGCGGTCAAAAAGGCGATCATTACATGGTTGTCCCGCTCCCGGATTTTTCTTGCCAGTTCTACACCATCCATTTTTCCCATCTGGATGTCGAGCAATATCAAATCAAACGAAAAATTCTGTTCATTTTCAAACAGCATCTGTTCTGCACTGTCATAATGAAAAATCTCGCACAAAACTCCTTTTTTCCCGGACCACTTCTGAATCATATTCTCCACTACTGCATGAAAACTTTTTTCATCATCACAAAAACAAATCCGCATCGTGATTTCCTTTCTTAGCTGGTATGTTATCTTAACAATCCGCACCTTCTGTTTTTAAAATCAGGCGAATAAACTTGTGTTCCCCCACCTGATATTCTTTTTCATCTTCTAGCTGATATCCAATTTGCAGATAATTCTCTTTCACAATCAGGTCACTCTGACGAATCGCCGGGTTGTCCTGCGGACATTCTGCAAAACCATTGATCCAGAGGACTCCATTCTTGGTCAGATGCTTTTTTAACTGCATTGCTGTCTTGGAAAGCAAGCGATAGTGATTACACACAATCATATCAAATTTTCCCAAGAAATCAAAATTTTCCTCACAGCACAAATCCATCTGCTGTGTATAGACAGTAAGTCTTTCCTTCTCTGCAAACCTTTTCAGCCGACTTAGCGCAGCTTCACTAAAGTCGACCGCCGTTACCTCAAATCCATTTCCTGCAAGAAAGAGTGCGTTTCTTCCATCTCCACAGGCAAGATCCAATACAGAACCTTTTTCCTTAAAAAAGGCAGCATCTTCTATTAAAATTGTTTCCGGCGGCAGCTGAGAGTCTGACCTTGACAAAAATTTTTGCTCCCAAAAGTTTCGATTTCCCATATATTCCATTGTCTTTCCCTCCATTTATACTTTTTCATTTTACTACAGCTTCTCTCTCCCTGCAATTTCCCTACCGTAATTTCTAAAAAATGTTCTTGCCTTTTTGGAAAATATATAGTATAATACAAAAGCATGATTTAATAATACCGCTCATTCGTGTGGCAGGGCTGTACCGTCAGGCGAAACGTGTTTTTTATCATGCGGAAATGTTGGTCCTGTGCGACAGGGTTCCATGAACCATGTCAGGCGGGGAACCGAGCAGCATTAAGTGGCAACTTCTGTGCGCCGCAGGTAACCTGCATTTCCGTGTGATCAAGGACATGTTTTCAGCTTTGGTGCGTCCTGCTTTTTTCGAATAATCGATTATTGGGGGCAGAAAGGATGTATCAGGCACTATACAGAAAATACCGGCCAAAAAACTTTGATGACGTTGTTGGTCAGGAACATATTACTGTAACTCTGAAGCAGGAAATTTCCAGCGGCAGGGTCGGACATGCCTATCTGTTTACCGGTTCACGCGGAACCGGCAAAACAACCTGCTCCAAAATCATTGCCAAAGCAGTAAACTGCCCGAACCAGCAGGACGGCAATCCCTGCGGTGTCTGCGACATCTGCAAGGGGATCGATGACGGCTCCATTTTGGATGTCACCGAAATCGATGCTGCCAGCAACAACGGTGTGGACAACATCCGCCAGCTGCGCGAAGAAGCAAACTTCACTCCTGCTGTTACCAAATACCGTGTCTATATCATCGACGAAACCCACATGCTCAGTGTTGGTGCTTTCAATGCACTGCTTAAAATCATGGAGGAACCGCCTGAGCATGTTATCTTTATTCTCGCAACCACCGAGGTTCACAAAATTCCGGCAACCATCCTTTCCCGCTGCCAGCGATTTGATTTTCGCCGCATTGACCCTAAAGTCATCGCCGAAAGGGTCAAATATGTCTGCCAGCAGGAAAACATCCTGATTGATGAGGATGCCGCTTCTCTGATTGCCCGTCTTGCCGAAGGCGGTATGCGTGATGCGCTTTCCCTTCTGGATGTCTGCCGCAGCAATGCCAGAAATCCGGAAGATCAGCAGGAACACATCACCGCAGAGCATGTTCGTTCCAGTGCGGGACTTGCCATGTCTGACTGTTTGTTCCCAATTGCTGATGCTGTATTAAAACAGGATGTTCCGGCGATATTAAAAGAGATTGACACCATGTTTTTAAACTCGATTGACTTTGAAAAGATGTGTGTACAGCTGATCTCCCATTATCGTGGACTGATGATGGCAAAGGCATTAAAATCCCCTGCTGATTTTGTACCGGGACTGTCACAGGACATTCAGGCGCTCACCGAACAGGCTTCCCGTTACTCGATGGGACAGATTCTCTATTCGCTGACTGTTTTGCAGGATACTCTTTCCCGCATGAGCAAGACCTCACAGACAAGAACCGAGCTGGAGATGGCAGTCATCAAGCTGTCCAATCCTTCCCTTGATCGTTCGGTCGATGCCATTCTTGCTAGACTTAGCAAACTGGAAAATCAACTGAAAAGCGGTATGGTTTCCATCGCTTCTTCTGCTGCACAAACCGCTCAGATGCCGGTAGAGAAGCCTTCTGCAAACACAGTAAATCAAACTGCACAGTCAGTGGCTGCTCCGGAAGTTGTTCCAACAGCTTCTTCGGTAGATATTCAGCCTCTCCCCTCTCCATCCAAAAAAGAGGTAAGCATCTTTGAGGAGTGGCCTCAGGTGCTGGATGCTCTGCGGCATACCAATAATGCCCTGCACGGTGCTTTAATCAACACCACTGCTTACCGGTATCAGGAAATCATCCTGATTGACTGCGACAATCCGTTATTTTTGGAAATGATCCGTACCAATGAGTATGCGAAAAAGTCCATTCATCAGGCTTTGATTGCAGGCAGCGGCAGAGACTGGCGCATCGGTCCATTTAAGAAGGATCAATATGAAGCAAAAAAGGATGATCCTTTGGAGGACATCCTGTCCACCGCACAGAACCTTGGGGTGGATATTTCGATTGAAAATTAATTTGTTATCAAAAACAGTTTTTCTGTTTTTGGAAAATAGAATCCAAAATTTAAGCAATCTTAATTTGAGGTACGCTTAAAACAAAATAGGAGGAACAAAAAATGAAAGCTAGACTTCCAAAAGGTATGGGCGGCGGTCCACAGAATATGCAGTCCATGATCAAACAGGCTCAGAAGATGCAGGAAGAGATGGAAAGAACTCAGGAAGAGCTCAATGAAAAAGAGTACACCACTTCTGCAGGCGGCGGTATGGTAGAATGCACCATCAACGGCAAGAAAGAAATTGTTTCCCTCAATATCAAAAAGGAAGCAGTTGATCCGGAAGATGTTGAAATTCTGCAGGACATGATCATCGGTGCTGTAAACGAAGCAATCCGCAAAGTGGAAGAAATCCACACCACCGAGATGGAAAAGATCACAAACGGTCTTTCCCTGCCAGGTATTTTTTAATCGATGAAGTATGATGTAATGCCGCTGACCCGCCTGATCGAACAGTTTGCCCGCCTGCCGGGCATTGGCAGAAAGACGGCCCAGCGGCTTGCCTTTTATGTATTAAATCTCCCGCACGACAAGGCAAAGGAATTTGCCGACACCATCCTGGAAGCACACGAGAAGATTAAGCCATGCTCGGTCTGCCAGAATCTGACCGACCGTGAGGTCTGCCAGATCTGTTCCGATCCGGCTCGTGACCACAGCATGATCTGTGTGGTGGAAGGTCCCCGCGATGTAATGGCTATCGAAAAAACACGTGAATATCAGGGACTGTATCATGTGCTTCATGGTCTGATCTCCCCGATGAATCAGAAAGGTCCGGATGATCTGACTATTCGCCAGCTCCTTGCCCGTATTCAGCAGGGCGGTGTTCAGGAGGTTATCATGGCCACCAACCCGACCGTAGAGGGAGAAACAACCGCAATGTACATTGCTCGCCTGTTAAAACCTTTGGGTGTAAAGGTTACACGACTGGCTTCTGGTATTCCGATGGGTGGCAATCTGGAGTATGCCGATGAAGTTACCCTGTTCCGGGCTCTGGAAGGTCGTCAGGAATTATAAGCAAGAGGTATCTGTGAAAACAGATGCCTCTTTTTTTATACCATACAATGTATTAAAATCCATTTATAAATTTGCATATTCTATTCTTTTCTCTCCGCTTATTTTGCATATTTTATCAGTAATTATGCATAAATTATAGAAAATAATGAAAAAGTTAGGTTTCTTTATGCATTTTTTCACTTTACTTTTTTGAAATAAAATGTATAATAATAACATACTTTTAATAAAAATACATCGATCTTCCGAGATCGAACTTCTGAGGAGGACATAACAATGAAAAACATGAAAAAAGTAATCAGCGTACTTCTTTGTGCAGCACTGGCAGCAGCTACTATGACCGGATGTGGTTCTTCCCAGAGCCGACTCGATAAAATCAAAGAATCCGGCAAACTGGTACTGGCAACCAGCCCGGACTTTGCTCCACTGGAATTTGAAAACATCAGCAGCGGTGAAACAGAATATGTTGGCTGTGACATCGAGCTTGCAAAATATATCGCTGAAAAACTTGGCGTAGAGCTGGAAATTCAGGCAATGGACTTCAGTGCTGTTCAGGCAGCAATCACTTCCGGTCAGGCAGATATCGCAATCGCAGGATTTGCTAAAACTCCAGAGCGTGAGGAAAGCATGGGACTGACCACTCCATTTGGTATGGATGATGAGGACAACGGTCAGGGCCTTCTGGTTCCTGCAGACAAAGCAAGTGAATACACCTCTGCAGAAGACTTCTCCGGCAAAACAGTTGGTGCTCAGAACGGTTCTCTGCAGCAGAATCTGGTAACTTCCCAGCTTCCTGAGGATGTAAACGTTGAGCCAATCGGCAGCCTGAACGACGGCGTACTGATGCTCCAGACCGGCAAAATCGATGCACTGGCTTCGGACGGCAGCAACGCAAAACTCCTGATGGAAAACTATGATGATATCGCACTGTGTGACTTCATGTTCGAGTGGGAAAGCGAAGGCAACGTAGCTGCTGTTAAGAAAGGCGAAGACGAACTGCTGGAAGCTGTAAACGAGATCATCGAAGAGGTTAACGAACAGGGCCTGTACCTGGAATGGAAAGCTGAAGCAACCGAGCTTGCAAAATCTCTCGGCATCGAAGTAAACGAATAAGTGTTTTTACTGGGAGGAAATCACCTTGGATATTATCAATAACATAGGCCGACTGCTGGAAAAGTACTGGAATCTTTTCCTGGTCGGCACCGGAAACACCCTCTTGCTCAGTGCAATCACCGTTTTTCTTGGTATCATTATCGGTTCCCTGCTTGCTCTGATGAGAATCAGCAAGCTGAAAGTTGGAAACTGCAGACCACTTAATCTGATTGCCACCATTTATGTTGAAATCATCCGTGGAACACCACTTTTGCTGCAGTTATATTTCTTCTATTTCCTGCTGCCGATGATGATTCCATCATTCTCTATCGATAAAACCTTTTCTATCCTGCTTGCGCTGTGTTTAAACTCCGGTGCGTATGTTGCAGAAATCATTCGTGCCGGCATCAGTGCGGTGGATAAAGGTCAAACCGAAGCTGCACGTTCTCTGGGTCTTAACTACCGTCAGACCATGATGAAGGTTATTTTCCCACAGGCAATCAAAAACATTCTTCCTGCACTGTGCAACGAGTTTGTATCGGTTATCAAGGAAACTTCCCTGGCATCCACCTTCTTTGTTGGTGACCTGATGACCCAGTACAAGACTATCAACGGCGCTACCTATCTCTCGATTGAGCCTCTGATCATCATTGGCGTTATCTACTTCGTACTGACCTTTACTCTTTCGAAAGCAATTGCTGTTCTGGAAAGGAGATTAAAAACAAGTGACTAATCCAAATTACCTCATTGAGGTTTCTGATTTACATAAAAGTTTTGGCGAACTCAAGGTTCTCAAGGGTGTCAGCGAACATATCTCCAAAGGAGAAGTTGTTTCCATCATCGGACCATCCGGCGGCGGCAAGAGTACCTTCCTTCGCTGCTTGAATCTCCTGGAAATTCCTGATAGCGGTAAAATCCTGTTTGAAGGCGAAGACATCACTGCAAAAGGTGTCAACATCGACCTCCATCGTCAGAAGATGGGCATGGTGTTCCAGCACTTTAATGTTTTCCCACACATGACTGTGGGCGAAAACATCACAATGGCTCCTGTTCTGCTGGGAAAGAAAAAGCAGAACGAAGCTGTCGAGATGGCAAAAGAACTGTTAAATAAAGTTGGCCTTTCCAGCAAGTATGATGAATATCCACAGCGCCTTTCCGGCGGTCAGAAACAGCGTCTTGCCATTGTCCGTGCATTGGCAATGGAACCGGACGTAATGCTGTTTGATGAGCCAACTTCCGCACTTGACCCTGAGATGGTTGGTGAAGTTTTAAACGTTATCAAAAGCCTTGTAAAAGATGGTATGACCACCGTAATCGTAACACATGAAATGGGCTTTGCAAGAGAGGTTTCTGACCGTGTATTCTTCATGGATGACGGCATTCTGGCTGAAAAAGGTTCTCCAGACGAAATCTTCTCCCATCCACAAAATCCAAGAACCAAGGAATTCTTGAGCAAGGTTCTGTACTAGGGGGTTTTCCAAATGGACAACAAAAAATATCTGGATGTCATCGATCAAAATGCTTCCCTGTTTACCGATGTTTCCGATAAAATCTGGGAATATGCCGAACTTTCCCTGATGGAATTTCAGTCGGCAGAACTCTATTGTAAGGTATTAAAGGATGCCGGATTCGAAGTAGAAACACCGGTTGCCGGCATCAAAACTGCTTTTAAAGCAATCTACGGCAGCGGTAAGCCAGTTATCGGCATTCTGGCTGAATATGATGCTCTGTCCGGTCTTTCTCAGATCGGCGGAGCTACCGAACGCAAGGAACTGGTTCCAAACGGCTGTGGTCATGGCTGCGGTCACAATATGCTGGGTGCAGGAGCTATGGCAGCTGCTTTTGCTGTCAAAAAATATCTGGAAGACGGCCATTCCGGAACCGTTATCTTCTATGGTTGTCCTGGTGAAGAAGGCGGCGCAGCCAAAGCATTTATGGCACGTGACCGCATCTGGAAAGAACTGGACGCTGCTCTGACCTGGCATCCAAGCAGTGTTAACCAGGTTACTTCGGGAACCTGCAACACCTGTATCCAGGTAGAATATAAATTTACCGGCGTAGCTTCTCATGCATCCGGTGCACCGGAACTGGGACGTTCAGCGCTGGACGCTGTGGAACTGATGAATGTTGGCGTACAGTTCCTGCGTGAACACATGCCGGACAGTGCAAGAATCCACTACGCTATCACTGATGCAGGCGGCAACTCTCCAAACGTAGTTCAGCCACACGCTCAGGTATTGTACATGGTTCGCTCCCAGCTTGCAAAAGACGCACTGGCACTGGAAAAACGGGTAGACAAAATCGCAGAAGGCGCTGCCCTGATGACAGAAACCAGCGTAAAGAAACGCTTTATTGATGGATGTTCCAACACCGTTCCAAACAAGGTTCTGGAAACCCTGCTCTGGAAAAACTTTAACGAAGTGGGTGTTCCAACCTATACCAAAGAGGAAGAAGAATATGCAAAAGCCATTATCTCCTCTTATGAAATGACAAACGATGACCTTCCTGGCGACGCTTGCGACGAAAGCGAAGAGATCGCTGCATGGGTCGATAAGGTAAGCCAGCACGCAACCATTCCGCTCAACAACTTCCTGATCCCATACCACTTCAGCACCCGCCAGAGAATGGGTTCCACCGATGTTGGTGATGTCAGCTGGCTGGTCCCAACCGCACAGATCAATGTTGTTACCTTCCCTTCCAAAGCACCTGGTCACAGCTGGCAGAATGTCTCCTGTGGAAAGACCTCCATCGGTCACAAAGGTCTGCTCACTGCTGGAAAGGTACTGGCTGCAACAGCAATCGAGCTGTTTGAGAATCCTCGTTACCTGGAACAGGCAAAAGAGGAATTTGAAAAACGTGCAGCAGGCGGTTATTATTGTCCTGTTCCGGATGACGCTGTTCCAACCGTTGTCGGCGGAAAAATGGACTAATTTCTTTGATTCTTTCGTACATTACTTTATACTCTCTTATTTTACTCTCCTTTATGTAAAACCCCCGACAGATAATCGGGGGTTTTCTTATATTTACTATTCCCAAAATTAAATATGGGAAAAACAAGTCTGATACTATCAGCAAAAAATTTTCTGTTTCTATCAAAAATCTATAAAATAACCCTTTTACAAAGCTGATACTCCGCTTTTAAAACTAAAAACGATAACTTCTCTGTCCTTCCCATCGTCTACCTTTTTCCGTTTTGCCGCATAAGATAGATTGAACCATTTGGTTTAATACCATTAGGAGGAAATCTTATGGGCATCATTAGTTCCAATAAAAAAATCAACGTTGATACCATGAAGTGTGACGGAACCGCCAGAGTTTCTCTTGCTATAACCGCCGCACCTGATATTTTAGAAAATCCCGCCGACATCGTTCTGGTGCTGGATCGTTCCGGCAGTATGAGCGGAACTCCGCTTGCCAGCATGAAGGAAGGCGCCAAAACCTTCATCGATATTATTGATGAAGCAACTGACGGGAACAAGGATGGACAGATCGGCTCTGGTAGCCGCATCGGTATTGTCAGCTTTTCGGACACCGCTACGGTCAATGCACCGCTGATCACATCGGTCGCTGACCTGAAATCCGCTGTAGACAGTCTGGTTGCTGGTGGCTCCACCAACCATGCTGATGCCTTTTTCCAGGCATCCCAGCTCTTCACCATCCCCTCTTCCAGCCAGAAGGTTATCGTCATGTTCACCGACGGTAAAACCACCTCTGGTTCCCCTCCGCTGCCGGTGGCAGAGGCTGCAAAATCTTCCGGCATCGTCATCTACTGCATCGGCCTGATTGGTTCGGACGGCATCGACGTCAGTGTCCTGAATGCCTGGGCAAGTGACCCCGACGCCACCCACGTCGCTGTTACACCTGATGCGGCAGATCTGGAAGAACTGTTTGCCGAACTTGCTGCCAATATCAGCAAAACCGGTGCTACCAACATTCGTATTGACGAAGTGCTCAACAGTGATTTTTCTATCACCGATATCGGTCAGCCAAACAAAGGTACCGTTTCGATGAGTAACCCCCAGACCATCATCTGGACCATTCCGGAACTGGGTGTCTCCACAACCGAAAGTGCGCTGCTGGATTTTGGCATTCGCCACATCACCAATACTGCCGGATTAAAGAAGGTAAATCAGTCCATCACCTATACTGACAATGAAGGCAACGTCGTCATCTTCCCGGACCCTTCTGTCATGGTCGACTGTGATATCGTGATCTATCCGGAAGAATGTCCCGAACCGGTTGACCTCTCGGTAGACAACTGCCGTGACGCTTCCATTGTTGACCTTGGGGAAACCTATATGGAATCTCTGGGACGAATCGTCGAAGTAAGCGCGACCATCAAAAATATCTGTCCTGGCAAACGTGTCGCGGCTGCCATCATCCTGACCGAAACAGATGAGGAAGGCATGGAATATCAGCGCGGCATGAAAACCTTTACGATTCCATCTCATGATGGGCCAGGATGTCGGGATGTTCAGCTCAAATGCATCAAATTTGTGCTGCCAGAAGATCTCAATCCCGATGAACACCCAGAAGGAAGTATCTGTACCAAGCGAAACCTCAAGGCAAGAGTGATTGCAAACCAGCTCGATACCGATTATCGCTGCTGCGAATCTATCGTTACTTTATAAAGACAATAGCCGGAAGCACAAATTGTGTTTCCGGCTTTTTTCAAATTCTGTTATCTTGCAAACAGCTCTCTTGCCTTTTTCATATTCTCACGAACTTTTACTCCAAACGGGCAATTTGGCTCACATCTTCCACACATCAGGCAATCTGCTGCTGTCGCATTCAACGACCAGTAGTGCTGCATCACCGTTTCCGGTACCTCCGGCTGGCTGCTTGCCAAATCCAAAAACTTCGTAACTGCTGCAATATCAATATGTGCCGGACAAGGCTGGCAGTGATTGCAGTACATGCATCTTCCTGTCATGTTAATCTGATTTCCCGAAGCAAAAATGTGGGCATAGTTGCGTTCCTGTTCGCTGAGCTGGTCATAGCGAACTGCCTGCAGAACTTCTTCGACACTGTGGCAGCCTACAATTACACACTTCACTCCGTTTCGATCCAGTGCATACTGAATACACTGCGGAACGGTCATTGCCACACCAAACGGGGAGGCTTCTGCACTCAGCAGTGTGCCTGCAGCCAGAGGCTTCATGACTGTGATTGCCACTCCGGCAGATTCACAGTAAGAATAAAGCTCCTGTCTTGCTTCATCCACAACCCATCCGTTTTCACCCATACCTTTAAAATCCATCAGATCATTGATGTCGGTCTCCGGGCTTTCCAGGTCATAGGCAGGATTGATACTGAACATCAGCACATCAATCAACCCTGTCTCTGCTGCTTTTTTAGCAATATGCGGGTTGTGGGAACTCATTCCAAGATAACGGACAATGCCTTTTTCCTTGAGTTCCTTTGCATATTCTATAATTTCCCCGCCAAACACGGTCTGAAAATCTTCCTCGCTGTCCACATAGTGGATCATTCCAACATCGATATAGTCTGTCTGCAATCTGTGCAGCAGATCCTCAAAAGAGCGTTTGGTTTTTTCAATATCACGGGTTCGGGTGTACTGCTCATCTTCATAAACAGTACAAAGATGACCCTGTATCAAAAATTTCTCTCTTCTGCCTTTGAGTGCTGCTCCCAGATGATCGCGAGTTGGAGCCTGCGGCATAAAGATGTCGATATAGTTGACACCGTTTTGCTCCGCCGCATCTACAATACGGATGCTCTCCTCTTCGCTTAATCCATTAAACCATTCTCCTCCCAGACCAACTTCACTTACTTTCAGTCCGGTTCTTCCCAGTGTTCTGTATTTCATTTTTACCGCCTGTTCCTGCCGTTAAAGATCGGCATATATTTTATAAAATTTTTTAATCCAGGGCATGCAGCCAATCTGCCTTCTTGTAATACCACAAAAATGCCAGAGAGCTTAAGCCCCATGTCAATGGATAAACCCAGTAAAGCATCTGGATGCTGTGTGTCAGCGGCACTGTTATCATCAAAAATGCTACCCTGACAACACACCAGAAAATCATCATAACCATCATAGGGACAACTGCCTTTCCTGCTCCTCTTAAAATAGCAGATACCGCATGAGAATAAGCAAGCAGGAAGAAAAACAGTGCCGATGTCCGTGCTTTCTCCACACCAATTGCAACCACTGCCGGGTTCGAATCGAAGGCAGCAATCAGCTGTGGTGCAAAAATGAATACCACAACACCGATCAGTTCCGCCAGCAGTGCTGTCATGAAAATCCCAAACCTTGCGCCCTGTTTTGCGCGCTCATGCTGTTTTGCACCCAGATTCTGGCTGATAAAGGTGGTCATTGCCATCGTGAAACTGGTAATCGGCAAAAAACCAAACCCTTCAATCTTGGAAAAGGCTCCAACACCTGCCATCGCCATCTCGCCAAACGAGTTGATGTTGGACTGTACCACTACATTGGCAAGTGCAATAATTGAGTTCTGTACACCGGAAGGCAGACCAAATCGAACAATCTGTTTGAGCATTTCCCAGTTAAAACGGATTTTTCGCAGGTACAGTTTCTCACATCCTTTATTTTTCATCAGACGGAACATGCACAAAAATGCGCTGAGGAACTGGGAAATAATGGTAGCCAGTGCAGCTCCTCCTACTCCTGCATGAAAAACAGCGATAAACAAAATATCCAGCACAACATTGACAATAGAAGAAGCAATCAGATAATAAAGCGGATGCTTGCTGTCTCCCATTGCCTGCAACGTTCCAACAAAAATATTGTACATAACCGATCCTAAAGAACCCATAAAATAGATTTGCAGATAGGTCAGCGATTCATCCATAACTGCATCCGGTGTTCCCATCCACACCAGAATCTGCGGTGAAAGAAGAACTCCCACCAAAGTCATCAGCACACCTGCAACCAGACCAAAAGCTGCAGTGGTGTGAATTGCAATTTGTACGTTCTCATCATCCCTTGCACCAAAATATCGGGAAATGACAACGCCGGCTCCAATGGCGATACCGCTCAAAAAGCCGATCAGCAAAAAAATCAAACTTCCCGAAGAACTGACTGCTGCCAGAGCGTTGCTGCCCAAAAAGTTTCCCACAATCAAAGAGTCTGCTGTGTTGTACATCTGCTGAAACAGATTTCCCAAAAAGATTGGCAGCGCAAAAAAAGTGATTTTTTTCCAAATCGATCCTTCGGTCATTCGTTGCTGTGTTGCTTCCATTTACCTCTTCCTCTCATCCTTGATATTTACAAAGTCTTAAAAACCGATTATACTGTTATTATATTCTTTTTACTCAATCTAAACAAGAACGCACTTTTTTTGTAGTTAGTGAAATTGATTTCACCATGGAGGAATTATGGATAAAATACAGGTAACCTGCGAGATGGAAGTAACATTAAAAATGATCGGCGGTAAATGCAAGCCTTTGATTCTGGACTGTCTGATTCGTGACGGAACCAAACGATTCAGTGAATTGATGAGACAGATTACACAGGTTTCCCAGCGTACCCTGACGAATCAGCTTAGGGAGCTGGAAAACGATGGTCTGATCGAACGAAGAGTATTTGCCGAAGTGCCTCCCAAGGTCGAATATTCCATCACTCCTAAGGGATGTTCGCTTTCTCCTATTCTGGAACTGATGTGCGACTGGGGAGCAGAAAACATTGATGACCGCTTTGAGATGACCAATCCACAATGTTCTTCCCATGAAAAATAATGCAGCAAAAAGGAGCAGTCTTTGACTGCTCCTTTTTATCTTGTAATTATGCTTTTGACTGTTTTAAATATTCCAGAATCTCAGCAGCATTGGTATCCGGTTTTACCTTTGGCATCACCTTTTCGATCATACCCTGCTCATCAATCAGGTAGGTGGTGCGCACAACGCCCATGCTTACCTTGCCATACAGCTTTTTCTCCTGCCATACCCCATAAGCCTCAATTGCCTGAAGCTCCGGGTCAGACAGCAGAATGAACGGAAGATTTTGTTTCTGCACAAACTTTTGGTGGGATGCAACCGAATCCTTGCTGATTCCGATGACAACAACTCCAGCTTCCTCCAGCTCTGCATTGGCTGCTGCAAAAGCGCATGCCTGACGGGTGCAGCCCGGTGTATTATCCTTTGGATAAAAATATAAAATCACCTTTTTCCCCAAAAAGTCAGACAGACTCACCATCTCTCCATTTTGATTTGGTAAGGTAAAATCAGGTGCTTTGGTGTTTGGTTCCAGCATAACAAATACCCCTTTCTATCTCATGCTTATTTTACTTTTAAGAAAACATAGTTTGTACTGTCCGAATATTTTTCGGAAAAACAATATCCCATTCGGGAGAATTCACGCAGCTTTTCTGGCTGTTCGATCTGGTTTTCTGCCATAAAACGAACCATCTCTCCCCGTGCCATTTTGCACAGTGTTCCTTTTTCTATCACCTTTTCGTCAATCTCTTCCCCAAAAGTACAGGTAATCATACGGATTCCCTCTTTCAGATAGCGGCTGACGCACCGGCTGTATTCCTGCGACGCAAGATTGATGATGGTATCTGTCTGAGAAAACAGCTCATTTGCAATGCTGTCCCCCCAAAAATCATAAAGATCCCGACTTTCCTGTACCGCAAGCTTTGCCTGCATCTCCAGACGATAGGGAGAAACCCCATCCATCGGACGCACCACCCCATAAAATCCGGACAAAATGCGCAGATGGTTTTGAATGTACAAAAGCTCCTGATCATTAAACACCGCAGGTGCCATATGTTGATACTGGATTCCATCATAGGCTAAGATTGCTGGAGTCAGCACGCCCTCAAGCTTGATCTTCCAGAGCTGCTCAAAGCTTGTCTGTGCCAGTTTGTCACTGCACTTCCAAAGTTTTTTCAGTTCCGGAAGATCCTTGTTTTGCAGCTCCTGCAAAAGGATTCTTGTCTTTGATAAAAACACCGGCAATCCCTGTTGGGGCAGGCTATCGGTATCCACATTCATTTTCTTAGCAGGAGAAATGATAATCCTCATAACTTTCCTCCTTATGTTTTTTCCTATTGTAGCATATTTTTAAAGAAACAGCTACTGTAACAACATCTCTCCTTTCATCTTAAATCAAAATGATTTTATCTATCTTCTTTTTCCCTTTTATCAGTAAAATCTATACAGATTGACTTTTCCCATGGATATTCTATAATTTTTATCAATAGCTTTTCTGGAGGGATTTTATGCAAATAAAAGCAACCTGTGGTATCTGTCAGGGAAACTGTAAAGTTGTTCTGACAGTAGAGGATGGAAAAATCGTAAAAGTCGAACCTGACCGCGAATCACCTCGCGGGAGAGCGTGTTTTCGCGGAGTTCACGCGCCGGATATCCTGTACGGAGAACAGAGGCTAAAAAAGCCGCTTATCCGTGTAGGCGAAAAAGGAGAAGGAAAATTCCGTGAGGCAAGCTGGGAAGAGGCGCTGGACTTTGCTGCTCAAAAACTCAAAGCAGTACAGCAGACCTACGGTGCTCGGGCACTTGCCTCCTACTTCGGACGCGGTGTTTTGCGGCTTCCGGTCACCCGTATGGGTACTTCTGCCAAGACCCCATTCTTTGCTCACCTTGGCTCCCCAAACGACATGTGTACTGCTTCCATTTGCAACATCGCTTCCAGCACAGTTACCCCAATCACTGTTCTTGGCATGTACACCTACCAGATGGTGCAGGATGTGGAACACAGCGATTATATCATTGCCTGGGGAAAGAACTCCTTTACCGATGACGGACCTCAGCTCATGCTCCAGCGCATCAAGGCTGCACAGAAGAGAGGAGCAAAACTGATTGTCATCGACCCCCGCCGCACTGGACTGGGCGAAATTGCCGACCAGTGGATTCCCATTACACCTGGCTCAGATGGTGCCCTCGCTCTGGCAATGCTCAAACTGATTGTGGAAAGCGGCAGATACGATCACGATTTTGTCAGGGATTATACCCGCGGCTTTGACCCATTTGCAGAGTATTTAAGCTCTCTGTCCCTTGAGCAACTGTCTAACTGGTGCGGCATCCCGACAAAACAGATTGCAGAACTGACCGATCTGTTCTGCTCCACTCAGAAAATTTCTCTGGTTTCCTATACCGGTTTGGAATATCAGCTCAGCGCCATTCAAAACAGCCGCGCTATCTTTATTCTCTGGGCAATCACCGGAAAACTAGATGTAAAAGGCGGTATTTATCTCAACGCCGAAAAAGTACCAACTTTCCAGCTGAAAGATATTCCAGAAGACAACCCTGCCATCGGGGTAAAGGAATTTCCAATGTTCTATCGCTTTATGGGTGCAGGACAATTTTCCTGTTTTCCTAAAGCAGTTTTACAGGATGATCCTTATCCGGTCCGCAGCCTGCTTTTAATCGGTGGTTCCCCAATTCTAAGTTATCCTGACAGCAACACCTGGCGGGAAGCTTACAAAAAGCTCGATTGTCTGATCGTTCTGGAACGCAACCTGACCGAGGACTGCCGCTATGCTGATGTTGTCTTCCCTTCCTGTACCATGTACGAATGTCCGATGCTGGTGTCCACACCAAACGGTCCACAAATCCAGCAGCCGGTTATCGCTCCTGTTGGAGAAGCGCGCAACGATGTTCTGACCCTTTCCGCTTTGGCTAAACGCCTGGGATTTGGCGAAGAATATCCACAGACTGAAGAGGAATTTTGCAGCTGGCTGCAGCAGGGTACGATTCCTACTACGGTCCATCTTGGCAGTAAAATCAAAAAGGAAAGAAAGTATGAAAAATACAAAACCGGTGACCTGCGTACTGACGGTCAGCCTGGCTTTCCTACACCATCCGGAAAACTGGAAATCTGTTCGGTTTATCTGGAACAAAACGGATACAGTCCTTACCCAGTATACTCGGACATTCGCAGCATCCCACAACTAAACCGTCCTGACCTTCCATTTACCCTGACCAGCGGCGCACGCAGCAACTTCAGAATGGGCGTAATCGGCGCAAACCATCCTTTTGTTGCAGCAGTGGAACCATATCCGCTGATGGACATCAGCCCGGAAGATGCCGAGGAACTGGGAATCCAAGACGGCGAAATGGCACTGGTAACCACCCCATTCGGCTCTGGAAAATATAAGGCAAAAATCTGTGGTATGGCACGTCACGCCATCCATATCCCACATGGCGGCGGCAGTTCTTATATGACAAAGCCATGGAAAGAAGGCAACGTCAACGATCTGTGCAGTCTGGAATACCACGACCCTATCACCGGCTTTGTCACCATCAAATCAGTTCCTTGCCGCGTGGAAAAAATCCAAAATAAAACGAATCTGTAAGGAGAAGTCATGTCCATTTTAACGCAGCAATGTTCCGCGGTAATTCTTGCCGGCGGGCAGTCCAAGCGAATGGGAAGCTGCAAGGCTCTGCTGAAAGTGGATGGTCAATCCATCCTTTCGAGATTATGTCAGGAGCTTTCCTGCTTCGAGCCAATCTTTCTTTCGATCAATCAGCCGCTTCCCACTTTGTTTCCTTCTTTTGAGCTGGTACAGGATATTTTTGACGATTGCGGTCCTCTGGCAGGAATCCATGCTGCACTAAGCAAAACCCAGAAAGAAGCTTTGTTCTGCGTTTCCTGCGATCTTCCATGTTTCTCGTCTGAGCTGATCTCTTTTCTAACAGAACAGCTTTGTGAGCAGACGGATGTACTGATCTGTCAAGATCACACTGGAAAAATTCATCCTCTGTGCGGAATTTATCGAAAACGGATTCTGCCGCAGCTTGAGCAGTCACTTTGCAGCCATCAGTATAAGGTAATGGATTTTGTGCAAAAAACAAATTATGCTGTTGCCAAGCTTCCGGAAGGTCTTTCTGACAATCTCCTCTTTAACATGAACACGCCGGAAGATTACCGTTTGGCAAAAAAACTTTCCTCGCAAAAATAAAACACAAAAGGCAGGTGACTTACACCTGCCTTTTTCTTATGCTGTTTGGGTTTCTTCTTCGATATAATACTGTGCCTGTGCGTTCCAAAGTTCATAGTACTTGCCGGATTCATCCGCTACCAGACTTTCGTGTGTACCCTGCTGGACCACGCTTCCATTATGAAATACTGCAATCTCATCGCAGAATTTGCAGGAGGAAAGACGATGGCTGATATAGATTGCGGTCTTGTCGCCGACAATCTCATTAAATTTACTGTAAATCTCCGCCTCCGCAATCGGGTCGAGGGCAGCAGTCGGTTCATCCAGAATGATAAATGGAGCATCCTTGTAAAGTGCTCTGGCAATCGCAATCTTCTGTGCTTCGCCGCCAGAAACTTCCACGCCATCTTTTTCCAGATCTTTGTACAGATAAGTCTCCAGACCCTTTGGCATCCGTTCCATGCGGTCTGCAAATCCGGCATTTTTTAGCGACAAGGTTACCGCTTCCCTGTCGTACTGTTTGCTTCCTGCCACATTTTCGCCAAGGGCCAGTGCCATCAGTTTAAAATCCTGGAATACAACAGAAAAGATGTTGATATAATCCTCATACTTATATTTTCGGATATCAATGCCGTTGAGCAAAATCTTTCCTTCGGTCGGGTCATACAGGCGGCAAAGGAGTTTGATAAAGGTGGTTTTGCCTGAACCGTTCATGCCCACAACAGCAAGGCGTTCCCCTACTTTAAATTTCATGCTGACATGGCGCAGTGCCCAAATTTCGGTACCAGGATACTGGAAGGACACATCCTGAAATTCCACTTCATACTGGCGGTCGGAGCGTTTTTCGGTGGTCAGGCTGCCTTGGTACATCTTATTCGGAATATCCAGAAACTCAAAGGCAATCTTTAAAAACTCTGAGTTTGCCTGCATGGTTCCAAATTGTTCAAGCAGATCGGAGATTCCCAAAAACAGGCTGCTGATTGCACCCACATACTGTGTAACCGAACCGACACCAAATGCACCTGCCCAAGCTTTCAGACAGACAAACAGGTAAACTACGCCGGTCAAAACAACTGAGATTGCCCGAGAAGTTGCCATCCACAAACCCATCGGTCCACGTGCTGCTTTTGAGATTGCAGAACCTCTGGAAAAACTAATATCTTGCTCCAAATATTTTTCACAGACATTTTCCTGTTGTTGATAGATGCGCAGATCTGGTTCGCGTTTTCTATCTTCTCCCAAAAAGCCATAAAAATTAAACAAACGATTTCCAAATCTCGCTTCTGATGCATGATTACTCCAATACTTATTTGCTTTATTAGTACACATTGGAACAAGAAATGCAATTCCCAGCATGAATACAAACATCAACAAAGCACAAAGAGGATGATTGAGCAGGGTCAGTGCTCCACTGCCAGCAGGAACTGGCAGAACAAACAGGCTAACCGAAAGAGCAATACCGCCGAAAATCCGAAGTATTGCCAGCACCATCTTCTGAAAAATGTCGGTACTCTTATAAAATCCCCAAGCGGCCCAATTTTCATTTTGCTTTACTTGAGAGTAGAGTTCATAAACATACTGACGATCGATATCTGCATAATCCAGCTTCATCATCTTTTCCATCCAGATTCGGTCGTATTTTCTTCTCATACTGTCTGTTTCGCAGTTAAACCAACGGTTAAGCATACCGGTACAGAGGGCAAGCAGAGCTGCGGATACAAGCTGAATCAAAACCAATTGGAATAAACGTTCCGGGTTTTTACTTCCTGCCAGTTCATTGATGATCTGCGCGGAAAGCCAGATCGTAACATAAGGACTCAGTGCTTTGAATACCGAATATGATGTACAGGAAACAAAGAACTTCGGACAAAGCTTCCACCATATTTTCCATGTGCGCAGATTTCTTTCCCATGCCAGACGAAAATGATTACTTTTCATCTTGATGCTGCTCATCATGATGACCCCCTTCTTTGTAATACTGGCTCTGTACCTCAAACAGGTTTGCATATCCTCCGCCCAATTTCAGCAACTGGTCATGGGTTCCTTCTTCTGCAATTTTACCGTGTTCCATAAACAAAATTCGGTCACAGAATCGAGTGGATGCCAGACGGTGGGAGATAAACAATGAGGTTCTTCCGTGAGTCATTTCACTGTATTTCATGTAAATGTCATTTTCTGCAATCGGGTCGAGCGCTGCGGTTGGTTCATCCAGTACCAGCAGCGGTGCATCTTTATACAGTGCTCTTGCCAGCATCAGGCGCTGAGTCTGACCGCCGGACAGTTCCACGCCATCCTCGAACACTCTGCGTCCGATCTTGGTATCCAGTTGTTTTGGTAAAGAACGTACCTTTTCGGTCAATCCTGCCTCTTCCAGACAGTTCCACACTTTCGGGATATCGATATCTTCTACTCGCTGAGCAACATTTTCGGCAACACTTGCCTCCAAAACGGAAAAATCCTGAAAAACTGCTTCAAACAGTTTATAGTAGTCACGGCGGTTATATTTGCGGATATCTTCTCCGTTGAGCAGTACCCTTCCCTGAGTCGGGTCCAAAAATCCGCAGACCAGTTTTACCAGAGTGGTTTTACCGGCTCCATTTAAGCCAACAATCGCGAGTTTCTCTCCTGGATGAATGGTTAAATTAATATGAGAAATGGTATCCTTTTCTGCTTTTGGATAACGGAAGGATACATCTTCCAGCTTGATCTCATATTCTTTATCAAGATCCTTTGCAAGAGGCTCTCCGTCCTCAAATCGGAACTGTTCCGGCCACTCCAACAGCTCTCTTACTGTGGATAGATCCAGACTCTGCTTGTGCAGGATAGAAAACTGATCGAGAATTCCGGTTACCCACTGGGTAAAACCGCTGACCGCATTAAAGTAGAGCAAAAACTGTGATACCGGCAGTCCCTGATTGAGGGTTAATCCAATCAAATAGGCATAGGCAATTCCATTTCGTACAAACGCCAGTACCAGATCAATCACATTGGTCCAGAGATAAATTTTTTCTCTTTTTTCCAAAAATGCCCGATATAGAGAGTATGCGCTGTTCCAGACATCTTCCACCCAGGTTCGCAGGCCAAAAATACGGATATCTTTTGCAAAGGCCCGATCGACCGATGTGTGATATGCATAATTCATCTTTTTGTTATACTGAATTTCTTCTTCCCTGTGACGGTATCCCCACTCATTGATGCGTTTGTTGACAAAATATCCTATGATTGTTGTTGCCAGCACCACAAGGATAAGTCCTGGATTCAGATTAGATAACAGAGCCAAATAAACCACAAATCCCAGAACATTGGTCAGGATATCAGTCCATGTTGTCCAGATAGCTTCGGTCGCTTCTCCATTACTGGAACAGGCACGCATCGCTTTGTCCTCCATCTGGAGAAAATCGGTATCCAGTATATTCGAGAAGGAGGTTTGCGCATCCTTTCTGGAAATCATCATCATAAACTTTGTTCGAAGACCTACCCTGCCAAACAGGGTATTTGCTGTCAGATATGCTTTCAGCCCCGACAGAACCATCAGAATCACACTGAATCCCAGAATGCTTGCAACCAACTGTCCCAGCGGTGCCTGCGTTTCCACCTTTTGCAGAATCATCGGTGCAATCAGCAGCTCTGTGATGGTCACACCTGCTGTTGCCATCGCAAGCGCGATACACAAAAAGATAACACTCTTGTCATGCTTCCAAGCAATCCCCATCATAAAACCGGTATTCTGCCACATATTGTACTTTGATTTTTTGATCTCTTTTGTTTCTTTCAATCTTCTCACCTCTGACTGTAGTCTAACACAAAAATTCGCCCCCGGTTCATTTCGGGGACGAATCGTTCAAATTGGGTGACGAATTGCAAAAATCACTCCTGCGGGATCAATATTTCGGTGGTAAAAGCTCCGTCTTCGCTGTTGCGGCTGAGATATCCGTCCAAGCGCTCCACAATATTGTCGATGCGCACCAGACCAAAGCCATGACCTTCTCCCTTTGTGGTATGAAATCCCTTTCCCACCTTCTGGAGCTTTTTAGTAGCGGTAAAGTTAGTAAATGAAATATAAAGCTGGGTATTTTTCATATCCATATAGACACGGATCATCCGCTCCTCTTCCGGAAGCGCAAGGCTTGCTTCGATGGCATTGTCAAAAAGATTACCAATGATGCAGCACAGGTCAATTTCGGACATCTTGAGCTTGACCGGAATGTGCGCATCTACATGAACATTGATATCCTTTGCACGTGCCAGAGAAATCTTGCTGTTTAATATCGCATCTGCCATTGCGTTTCCTGTTTTTACTACCAAATCCAGTGTATTAAGATCATGATCCAGCTCATCCAGGTACTGTTTGAGCCCCTGCAAATCATCGTTTGCCGCCAGAATTTTCATCGTCTGGATATGGTTGCGGTAATCGTGCCGCCAGCCACGCATCTGCCGGTACATGTTTTCCACTTCCCGATAATGCGTTTCGATCAGTTCCCGCTGGTAGACAGCAATTCGTTTGTCGATCTGTTTTGAAAAAAAGGACATGCTGATTCTCCTTTACGCATACGCAATAATAGCTCGGTTAAGCGGTTCATAAGCTCCCCTTGGAAGCGGGAGAACTGTTCCATCGGAAAGACGGACCTCTGTTTTGGTTACCCTCTGGATATACTTTAAATTTAAAATCATCGCCCTGCCCACCCGGCAAAAACGCTGATCCAGTTCCTTTTCAAATTCTCCCAGCGGACGTTTTACGGTATAATCTTCCTTTGCGTGAACGGTCACATAGTTTTGCCTTACGTCCAGATAACGAATATCATAAAAGGGAATTCGCACCATCTCACCGGACAGTTCCAGATTCAGGCAGCGTTCCTGCTGTTTTCTTTTATCCAGTGCGCGGTCGAGCACTGTGAAGAGTTTCTCCCGGTTAACGGGTTTCATCAGATAGTGTAACGCCGCTACCTCATACCCTTCCGCAATATAATCAGAATAACCGGTAATAAAGATAATCTGTACCGCTTCGTTATCTTTCCGCACCTGCTTTGCCATGGTCACGCCATCCATCTGCCCCATCTCGATATCCAGTAACAGGATGTCATATTCCTTATTTTCTTCATATTCAAACAGGAAACTTTCCGCGGAAGGAAAGCGTCTTGCCAAAATTTCGATCTGCCGATCCTGCGCCCATTGTGTCAGGATCTCTTGTACGAAGGCAGCATCCTTGTCGCTGTCATCGCATATTGCAACCTGATAGGCCACCAACTCACCTCATCTTCTGCAAAATAAAAGCAGCGGTCATCTTTTATAAAACTTCCACTGCTTTCTTTGATTATTATATCGCGCTGCCGTTTGTTTTTCAACATACGAAATCTTTCATTCAAGCAATTCCTTATGACAACACTTCATCTCTCTGAGCTGCTTTCCACAATCTGATGACCTGCTCTGCGGTCAATGCCAAATTCTCTTTTGCAGTCTCTTTTTCCATCGCTTTTTCCAGTGTGATACATTCTCTGACAATCGGAAAGAAAGCATCTATCCCGCAGGTGTTACCGTTTTCTGCTTCTTTTGTCACACTCCCTGCCAGAGCAACAACCGGTTTATGGTATTTCTTTGCCAGATTTGCCACTCCAATCGGGACTTTTCCCATCAAGCTTTGTCCATCTAATCTTCCTTCTCCGGTGATGATAAGGTCACTGCTTTTAAAAAGTTCTTCCATATTAAGTTCATCCATTACGATCTGAATTCCCGGTTCCAATGTTGCATTTAAAAATGTTCTAAAAGCAAATCCCATACCACCTGCCGCGCCTGAACCCGGTGCTGTTTCATCCGCATCAGGGATTTTATTCTTTGCAAGGTCAGCATACTGTTTTAAAAATTGATCCATCTGCTCAATTTCCCGCTGATCTGCACCTTTTTGCGGCCCGTAAATGACACTGCATCCATTTTCTCCACACAGAGGATTACTGACGTCACAGGCCACACGAAATCTGCATTGTTTAAGCTGGGGCAATTGGTTTTGCAGCTGGATTTCTGAAAGCAATTCCAGACCCTTTGCTCCCATGGGAATTTCTTTTCCCTGCTGATCCAGAAACTTAAAACCTAAAGCCTCAAGCATTCCAACACCGCCATCATTGGTAGCACTTCCGCCAATTCCAATAATAAAATTGCGGCAGCCAAGTTTGATTGCATCCGCAATCATCTCACCCACACCCCGGGTTGTTGTGTTCATCGGATTTCTTTTGGACACTGGAACCAGAGGAAGTCCTGCTGCCTGTGCCATTTCAATCACTGCTGTCTGACCATCTATCAGCCCATACCGACAGCTTATCGTTTCTCCCAGCGGTCCGCTTACCTGCAGGGTACGATAGCTCCCCTGTTTGGCCAGCACCAGTGCTTCCATTGTACCTTCGCCGCCATCGGCAATTGGCAGCACCTCGACCTGTGCATCCGGATCAGCCTTCAGGATTCCCTTTTTTACTGCATAACCTGCTTCCAGAGAAGAAATACTTCCTTTAAAGGAATCCATCACTACTGCGATCTTCACACCGTTTCCCCCATTTTCTGATTAAAACTTTTTTATTGCACACTCTTTCTATCAAACAATATATCATACCATTGTTTCCAATACAAGAAAGCCTCCATAGTCATTTCACATACTATGGAGGCTTTTATTCTTGCTATCAAACAAATATCTTATTTTAATCCGCAAACTTTTCTGCACAGTGGCAAGCTACAAAATGACCGCTTTCCAGTTCACGCAATTCTGGACGCTGTGTTTTGCATTGTTCGGTCGCATAAGGACAACGCGGTGCAAAACGACAGCCTTGCGGCACATCCATCGGGCTTGGCAATTCTCCCTGCAGCTTGATGCGTTTTCTTGTCTTTGCTGCACGTGGATCTGCAATCGGGATTGCTGAAAGAAGTGCCTGTGTATACGGATGCAGCGGACGATCATATAGATTGTCACTCTTTGCCACTTCTACCAGATTTCCCAGATACATAACACCGATTCTGGTACTGATGTAGCGTACCATCGACAGGTCATGTGCAGCAAACAGGTAGGTCAAGCCCATTTCATGCTGCAAATCTTCCAACATGTTAACCACCTGTGCCTGAATGGAAACATCCAAGGCAGCAATAGGCTCATCACACATAACAAATTCCGGATTCACACTCAAAGCTCGAGCAATTCCGATTCGCTGACGCTGGCCGCCGGAAAATTCATATGGAAATTTCAGCATATCATCTGGCTTCATGCCAACCTTGTTGAGCAGATATTCAATTCGTTCCTTTCGCTCTCCTGCACCCATCCCAATTTGTGCAAGAGGCTCACTCAAAATTTCTTCCACATTCCAGAATGGATTCAGCGCAGAATACGGGTCCTGAAAGATAATCTGCATCTTGTTGCGAAATTCCTTCATTTCAGATGGTTTGGCATTGGTGATATCCTTTCCCTGATAGGAAAGTTTTCCGCCGGTTACATCATACATTCTGATCAGTGTTCTGCCTAAGGTAGATTTTCCACAACCGGATTCTCCAACCAGACCAAATGTTTCCCCCTTCATAATATCCAGAGTAACACCATCCACTGCCTTCAGATACTTTGTTTTACCACCTAAAAATCCCTTGACCGGAAAGTATTTTTTCAGGTCTTGGGCCGATATCAATACTTGCTGGCTCATTACCTTGTTTTCTCCCCTTCCTGTTCACACAAAAAGCACATTGCCCGATGTGTCTGGCTAAAGTTCTGATATTCAGGCATCTGTTCAAAGCATTTTGGCTGAGCAAATTCACAGCGTTCTGCAAACGGACAGCCTTTTGGAGGGTTAATCAAGGACGGCGGCAAACCTTCAATCGACTTTAACCGCTCTCCTTCTTTCAGATCAAGCGGCGGGATTGCACGAAGCAACGCTTTGGTATAAGGATGCTTTGGTTCATAGAAAATTTCATCTGTTGTTCCGCATTCCATAATCAGACCGCCGTACATAATCGCGATCTTGGTGCAGACATTCGCTACAACGCCCATATCATGGGTAATCAAAACAATCGATGTATTGTACTGCTCCTCAAGTTCTTTTAAGAGATCCAGAATTTGTGCCTGAATCGTCACATCCAGTGCAGTAGTTGGTTCATCTGCAATCAGCAGTTCTGGTTCACACGCCAACGCCATTGCAATCAGAACTCTCTGACGCATACCACCAGAAAACTCATGTGGATACTGCTTCATTCTGGTTTCTGGCATTGGGATTCCAACACGGCGCAACATCTCAATTGCTTTGGTCTTTGCTTCTGCCTTACTGCAGCTGCTGTGACGCATGATTACTTCTTCCAGATGAGCTCCAATCTTTTTTAGAGGATTTAATGCAGTCATCGGGTCTTGGAAGATCATCGTCATCTCTTTGCCGCGCATTCTACGGTACTCTTCTTCATTTAACGAAAGCAGGTCTTTGTCCTGAAACCGCAGGATATCTGCACTTGTTTTTGCGTTTTCCGGCAGAATTCCAAGAATTGCCTTCATGGTAACGCTTTTTCCGCTTCCGGATTCTCCAACCAGACCAACAATTTCTCCCTTGTTTACCTCAAAGCTGACGCCACGGACTGCCTGAACTTCCTGACCACGGCTGCTGAATACAGTTTTTAAATTTTCCACCTGCAAAATTGTACTATTATTCACTCTTCTCACCTGCCGTAATCTTTGGTTCTACAAATACACGCAGAACGTCTCCAAGTTTATTAAACGAATATACTGTCAAAATAATCAGGATGCCTGGCAAAATCGCCATATAAGGCGCTTTTTGCAGGTACTGCTGCGAACTTTGCAGCAGACTTCCCCAGCTGGACATCGGCTGCTGAACACCCAATCCCAAAAAGCTCAGCGAACTTTCGGTCATAATTGCGCTTGCAATAATTGCTGTTGCTGCTGTAATGATGGTGGGGAACACTGCCGGAAGAACATGTTTTATCATAATGGAAAGAGGATTAACCCCAATAAATTTTGCGTACTGAACATACTCTCTTTCTTTGGATGAAAGCACTTCCGATCGCACCAGTCTTGCAATCTCCATCCAACTGAACAGACCGATTACAATAACGATGGAAAACAGTCCCTTTTTAAACAACAGTCCGACAACGGTTACCATGATAATCCATGGAATGGAGGAAAAAATGTCAACCAGCCGCATCAGGATATTGTCAACCAAACCGCCAAAATAACCCGCTGTCATGCCAATGCTGACACCAAGGAAAATGGAAGTAAGCATTGCCAATACACCAACCAGCAGCGATACTCTGCCGCCATACAGTACACGTGCAAGATAATCCCTGCCCATTTCATCGGTACCAAACCAATGTGCAGCAGAAGGGCCCTGAAGTTTATTGGTTACATCGATCGCATCCGGGTCCACATTGACAAACACGATAAAGATGCTGATTAAAATAATAACCAGCAGATACGTTGCCGCAAAAATTGCCTGTTTGTTGTGTCTGAGTTCATAGAGGACGTTTTCCAAACGTCTGTTTTTCTTCTTCATGGTTTGAGTCCTCCCTTATTTCATCGACTTGATTCGTGGATCTGTCAGGCAATATAGAATATCGGATAACAGATTGCCCAGGATAACCAATGTACCGGATAAAACCAGGATGTTCATAACGATTGGATAATCCAAAGACTGGATTGCCTTAACAAAGTAAGGACCGATTCCCGGCCAGGAGAAGATAGTTTCGGTAATAACAGCACCGGTTACCAGCATCGGCAACGCCATACCCAGCTTGGTAATCAGCGGGAGCAGTACGTTTTTGCTGACGTGCTTAAACAAAATCTCTGCTTTCTTAGCTCCGAATGCCTGCTGAACCAAAACATAGTCCTCTTTGAGCTGTCCAATGGTGGAACCACGAACATATCTTGTCAGGTCCGGCAAAAATCCGATGGTCAAAACGATATACGGCATAATAAAATGCTGGATAAAATCAGCAAAAGAATCTTCCATACCAATGGTGTGCATTCCCATCAGCGGAAGCAGCTTCCATTTATAACCCAGCAAGTACATCAAAATCATTGCAAACCAGAAGGTTGGTGTTGCAATACCAATCGAGCAAAATCCATCAATCAGTTTGTCCTGCCAACGATTTTTGTGGCTTCCTGCAACCAATCCCAGTACAATTGCCAGAAGAAATGCTGTAATGTAGGAAGGAAGAACTAGAGAAATCGTGGCCGGAATCCGGATAATCAGGTCATATTTAATACTGGTGTGGGAAACCAGAGAATAACCCATATCCCCTTGCAGCAGATTCAGCAGCCATTTTCCGTACTGTACCACAACCGGATCATTCAGTCCGTATTCTTCTTTTCGATATTCAATTTCTTCCTGTGTCATGTCCGGTGTAATAATGGAATCCACCGCATCGTATGGAGCCAGATTAATTAAAGTAAAGCAGATCACCGTGATCACAAAGAGAAGCGGGATTGCCTGCAAAATCCGTTTCCCTATATACTTGAGCATATCTTTTCCTCCCAGATTTTGATCATAAAAAAAGGATTGCTGTGACTGATGCACGGCAATCCTTTTTTATCCAATATTATTCCATCGTCAGCTTAGACAGATCGCTAAAGGTATAAATTGGAACCAGTTTTGCCTCGTCGATTCCACCTACATTCGATGTAGTAACCAGGGTTCTCAGGTTAGTTCCCAGAGGATAGAAGATTGCATCCTCCATAACTGCCTGCTGTGCCTGTGTATAAATTTCCTGGCGTTCGGTTTCATCCAGTGTAGCATTACCCTTTACAAACAATTCATTGACTGTTGCATTGTCGTAATTCATCATGTTCATCATGCCTTCCTGATCCGATACAAACAGGGAAGCATAAGCATAAGGGTCAATACCCATAACATATCCGCCAATCATAATGTCGTATGGACTGTTCTCTCTTTCCAGAACAACATCCATGAATGCTGCCTGTTCTACACCCTCGATCTGAGCATTGATTCCGATTTCCTTCAGCTCAGCCTGAATTGCCAGTGCCATTTTTTCTTCTGTTGCATTGGTTCTTACATAGGTAATGGTCAACTCTTTTGGACCATTTGCAGTCAGCTCTTTTGCTTCTTCAATGTTCTGCTCATATTTTTCCAGATCTTCGGTGTAATACTTATTACCTTTTGGCAGGAAAGAGTATCCCAGTACAAAGAATTCAGGATCTGTGTAAGCAGCGGTCATGATCTCTTCACGATCCAGTGCTTTCAGGATACCTTTACGGTAATTGATATCCTGCATATTTTCCGAAGCTGTGTTCAGACGGATGTAAGCAACACGGCCTTCGCTGTAGTTGTTGATGTTGTAATTTTCGTTATCTTCAAAAGGACCAATGGTATCTGGAAGACCAATCCATGCATTGATATCACCATTCTGGAGAGCCAGAGATGCGGTATCTGCTTTTTCAATGATCTTGAAGACAACATTCTCTGTTTTTGCCTCGCCCAGAGCATAGTTTGGATTCTTGGTAAAATACAGATGCTGTCCAGCCTGGTATTCTTTCAAAGTATATGGTCCGCTGCAAACGATTTCATCCTGAAGCAGGTTGATGTCAAAAGTACCCTTGCTTTCAAAAACATGTTTTGGGAGAACAAAGTTTTCCGAAGTCAGCAGTTCCATTGCATTTGCACTTACTTCTGGGAGTGTAATAACAACAGTCAGATCGTCCGGATTTTCAAATGTAATCGGTGCTCCGTTTACATAGAAAGTCTGCATTGCCTCATTTTCAGCATTGTAGCTATAAACAACATCCTCTGCTGTCAGCGGTTCGCCATCGCTCCATTTGAGGTTTTCCTTAATTTTAACAGTATAAACCAGACCATCTTCGGATGTTTCGATGCTGTCTGCAATAACATAATCAATGCTTCCATCGGTGTTCATTCTTGCCAGAGGTGCAAAGAGCATGTTGTTTGTCATCAATCCATAACGGTCTGTGGAGGTAAATGGATTGAGTGTATTTCCGGTATCTGCTTCAATCGCAATTGTGAATGTATTGGAAGCTGTTGTTTTTTCACCCTCGCTGCTTTCTTCTGTTGCTGCAGTGGTGGTTTCTGTTCCGGATGCTGCTGCCTGCGATTTTGCAAGTTCTTCTGAATCCACATTACCGCAGCCGGTCATCATGGAAACAGCCATTGCACAGCACAACAGGATACTGAGCAGTCTCTTTTTCATAAATAGATCCCCCTAAAAATTTAAGCATAACAACCCCTGATAACCTCTGGCCAATGAGGAAACTGGGCAACTTGATTCCTGCAGGAAATTTCCACTTACTGTAACAATATAACTAAAATTATTTTTAAAATCAATAAATATAAAAATTATCAATTAATGCCAAATTTCGATAGGATTTATCTATATGTTATATTTTTCTGTTTTAAAATGTACTATATCTACAAAGTATTACAGGTTTTCTTTCATTTTGTTGCTAAAAATAGAAAATATACATTTTTTTACAGGAATTCCGTCATTGTTATTTTTACAACAATTTAAACAAACTTCACGCATTTTTCAGAATGTTTTTTTGATTATGCATAAAAAAACAGACAGGAAATATCCTGTCTGTTTTTTCATTATTCAATCGATTTGAGCGACTCTGCCATGTTGATTTTTTCGAGTTTACCAAACATGACAAGGTTTACAATACATGCAAAGACAAAGGTCAATGCAATACTGTAAAGATAGCTCTGTGGTCGAATCACCTGTGCAAAGCTTACCATATCAATATTGATCTGTTCCATAACAAACCAGTGCAGCCACTTACCCAGCAGAAGACCTGCTCCTCCTCCGATTGCTGTCAGGAATATATTCTCCCTGAATACATAAGATGCCGTTTCAGTCGGATAAAATCCCAGCACCTTGATGGTTGCAATCTCACGAATACGCTCGGTAATGTTGATATTTGTCAGGTTGTAAAGAACGATAAATGCCAAAGAACCTGCACAGATAATAATCAGCAGTACAATATAGTCAAGGCTTGACATCATACTGTTAAATTTATCCAGAGTGTCTGCATTGACGGTAACGCTGCTGACTGCGTCAAAGTTCATCAGACGAGCGAGCAGTACATGTTCATCCGCTACTCCCTGTGTATTGATATAGATGCTGCGATACTCTACCTCTTCTCCTGTCTGAGCTTCCCAGCTTTCTGCTGTCAGATACAGATAGTTGTAAACAAAGTTTTCACTCAAACCGGTTACCCGCAGGGATAATTCGTGTCCGTCTTCATCGTTCAGCGAAATTACATCATTGATTTCGATTCCATTTCGACGGGCAAATTCACGATTGAGTACCGCCTGACCTTCCTCTGGGTATGCAATTGGTGTTCCATCTTCTGTATGAAGGTTCCAATAATCAGAAATCTGAGAGACATTCTCCGGCATGACCAAAGTGATGGATTTTGTCGTTCCATCTTCCAGCTGAACATCCATCGAACGTTCTGCCGCCCGGGTATATCCTTGGGTTTCTTCTCGCAGATAGTCTTCCACTTCTTCCCACTCACTTTGTGTGTAGTCTTCGTTCATCAAAACGCTCATACCATAGGTCTGGATTTCACCAAACTGTTGTCCCGCTACATCAACAATTGAGTCTTTGACACCAAATCCTGTTACCAGCAATGCTGTACAACCGCTGATACCAACGACCATCATAAAGAAACGCTTTTTGTAGCGAAGCACATTTCGGATCGAAACCTTTACCAGGAAAGAAAGCTGATTCCACAAAATCGGAATGTATTCCAGAAGGATTCGTTTTCCTGCCTTTGGTGCTTTTGGACGCATCAGCTGTGCCGGAACACTCGCCAGCTCATATCGACAGCTGAAATAGGTAGTACCCATGGAACAAAGCATCGACGCCGCCATCGAAATCAGTGCAAGTTTTTTGTCAAACACAAACAGGATATCTCCCATTGTGTACATAATCGCATAGGACTGCCAGATGACAAATGGGAAAATAATGGAGCCGCCAAAAAATCCGAGTAGACATCCCAGTCCTGCAGCACTTCCGGAATAAAAGAGGTATTTTCCCATGATGACCCCTTCGTTGTAACCCAGCGCTTTGAGTACACCAATTTGGGTTCGCTGTTCCTCTACCATTCGGTTCATGGTCGTGATGCAGACCAGAGCCGCTACCAGGAAAAAGAAGATCGGGAAAACGTTTGCAATACCGTTTACAATCGCGGAGTCGTTATCAAAACTTGCATAACCAATATTGGTATTGCGGTCCAGAACATAAACATCCGGCTCTTCCATCTCATCCAGATCGTCCTGTGCATCATCCAATTCTTCCTGCGCATCCTCTGTGCTGGTGTTAAGATCGGCAATACCCTGCTGATACTCTTGGTATCCTGCATCATACTCCCGCTGTGCCTGATCCACCTGCATGCTGGAATCGGTCAACTGTGCCTGCTGATCGTTTAATTCCTGCCTGCTCTGTTCAATCTGTGCCAGACCAGCTTCAATCTCATTTAGTCCCGATTCAATCTCCAGAAGGCTGGCTTTCAGTTCCTGCTCCTGCGCTAAGACCTGTGCGTAAGAAGAAGCATCATACTGTGCCTGGTTCTTTAAAGCTGCAACCTGATCCAGTCCAGAAAGCACTTCCTGCTTCTTTAAAATCAGATCTGTTTTTTGGGAAAGAAGATCCTGTTCCTGAAGATTGAGCTGATTTCTTCCGTTATCCAGTTCAATCTGTCCGCTTTGAATCTGGGCTCTGCTGCTTTGAATCTCCGTTTTTGCACTGTCAAGCTCTGTTTTGGAGTCATACAGCTGACCTTCTCCCTGTCTTACCTCTTCTGCAAGCTGTTCTTTCGCATTTACCAGCTGCTGTTCTCCTTCTGATTTGAGCCGGTCATATCGCTCATCCGCTTTCTGATGTGCAAACTCTTCCAGCCAATCCTCCATCGAGTCAATGGCATCATCATATTCATCGGTATAAATCTGAGCATCTCCTGTATTGATCCGGACAAAAATCTCCGTATCATAGTCGCAGTCAAATGCCTCACGCTCAATCAGCATAAATCCCTGGATAGTACCATTTCCAAGCGAAGTAGTTCCTCGCTCATAGTTTGCATAGTATGGAGAGTTTACTGTTCCAACAATCCGGAAACTTTTCTGCTCAAACATCTCATCGGTATCTTCATCATTTTCTTCTGATAAGGTCAGAATGGTGCCAATCGAATCTTCCCCAAAAGCCTGCGCATCCACGACACATTCCGTCGGCGACTGCGGCATTCTGCCATGAACCAGTACCGGCGTATTCTGATTATCCAGCAAACTGTGTACCTTCAGAACATTCTGCGATCCCTGTTCATCCATAATAAGGGCATCGGTAGAGATTGCCCCCTGTGCGTCCAAAATCCGTTCTCCTCTGGAAAGTTCCCTTGCTGCATCCGTATCAAAACCGATGGTGGACAACAGGCGCACATCATAAAAATTGGTATCATCAAAATATTGCTGGGCACTTTTTACCATTGCACTTCGGGTAACTTTCAGTCCCGAAAACAAACCGACACCCAGCGCGACAATTGCCAGAATCGCAATATAACGGCCCAAACTTTGCCGTATCTCGCGCAGAGTGGTCTTTGTCATTGAAGACCCCATTCGATCCCCCTCTTTTGCTCAGCAGATTCTACCATTCGATCTGCTCAACCGGTATAATGTGTGAATTCATTTCTTCGCTTACGACCGTACCGCTCTTGACGGTGATAATGCGGTCTGCCATTGCGGTAATCGCCTGGTTATGGGTAATAACGATAACGGTCACACCGCTTTGGCGGCAGGTATCCTGCAATAGTTTCAGTACTGCCTTACCGGTATTATAGTCAAGCGCGCCGGTAGGCTCATCGCAGAGCAAAAGCTTTGGATTTTTGGCAAGTGCCCTTGCAATCGCAACCCTCTGCTGCTCACCACCGGAAAGCTGGGCCGGAAAGTTTCCCATTCTGTCCTTAAGCCCTACCGCTTCCAGAACCTGAGCTGCCGGCAAAGGATTTTTACAGATCTGCGCTGCCAGTTCCACATTTTCCAACGCAGTCAGATTCTGCACCAGATTGTAAAACTGGAACACAAACCCAATGTCATAACGGCGATATTCGGTCAGCTGGCGTTTATTGTATGCCGAGATCTCCTTTCCATCCAGAAAAACAGAGCCTTCACTTAAACTGTCCATACCTCCCAGAATATTAAGGATGGTCGTTTTTCCGGCACCGGAAGCGCCTACTACAACGCAGAATTCGCCCTTCTCCACCTGAAAATTAACATCGCGCAGCGCGTCAATGCTGATTTCACCGGTGTGATAAGTCTTTTTCACATTATGAAATTCCACAAACGCCATTTCGCTCTCTCCCGCTTTTCTTATTCATTCCACACACATTTTATACTGTGCATGACAAAAATCATTTTTCTTTATTATAGCACCCAACGAAAGATGCGGCAACCGAAAAACTGGTTTTTCGACCCCCTTTTATAACAAAAGAAGGGTGAAACCACCCTTCTTTTTTGCCGCTATAACATTTCTTTGATTCGGTTATCTTCTAACCAGTCCGCAAGACTGTTTACATGATGTCCTTCAAATCCGGTCGTTTCCTTTGCACAGTACATGCTATCCAGAACCGCTTCTTCTGCACATTCTGCAATAGCGCGGAATGCAAGATCAATCTTTCCTTCTGGAATTACCTCCCTGGTCTGAACCGACTGCTCATCAAACCGGATTCTGGTTGCTGTGGAAAATCCAATCATGATTTCCCCGCTTCCATGTCCGACAAAACTTCCCAACCTTGCCAGACCTACGCTGGCACGTTTGAGGATTCGATGCAGCTGACGCTCGCTGACCGGCAGGTCAGTCGCTGCAATCATGAGAATGCTTCCCTTATCCGATTCGCCTTTCGGGGCATCTGCAAGTTCTGCAATCTTCTTTCCGATGTTGCATCCATGTACCGTAAGGTCTGCCAGTCTGCCATGATTTGACTGTACCAAAAATCCGATGGTATACTGCTTTCCATCAATCTCGATCACACGGGAAGCTGAACCAATTCCGCCCTTTAATCCATGGCAGATGGTTCCTTTTCCGGCACCAACATCCCCCATGGCAAAATCTTCGCTTGCAGACTCAATTGCCTCAAAAACATGTTCCTGTTTTACCGCCCGTTTGCAGATGTTGTTCAGGTGGCTGTCGTTACACTCCCCGACAATCGGGTTGATGCTCTTCATGGTTACACCATCCTGCTCACACCGTTGAACCATGTATTCCACCAAACCATCATGGACCAGACCGACGTTCAGGGTATTGGTCAAAGCAATCGGCGTTTCCAGTGTTCCCAGTTCCTCAATCTGGACCAAGCCCGCAGTTTTGCCAAAACCATTCCAGACAAAACTGGATGCCAGCATCTTGTTGGCGAAGATATTATCCTCGCACGGCATAATAACGGTCACACCGGTTTTGTGCTCTTCGTTGTCAATGGTACGATGTCCCACACGCACCCCTTTGACATCGGTGATCTTGTTAAGCTTTCCGGTTGGAAGCTCTCCTACGATAACGCCATAGTCCCTGATTCTTTTCTGCGACATGTTGACCCCTTCTTTTCTGTCAAATTTCCTGCATTATCTATGCTCTGGCACTGGAGGAAAGGCTTTTGGAACGGGATGATCCTTTTTCCTGTCCCGCAGTGTCTTTTTTCTGTATCTGGGTTTTGTTCTGTTCAAAATAAGAATGCTCTGCCAGAACTCCCGGAGCGCTGTTATCTTCGACTACATAGTCCTTGGCATAATCCTGACCTGCCAGGAAATAAGGAGAATCGCTGGCACGATTATTGGTATCATCCCAGGTCACATCGACCTGATAGTACTCTCCATCCAGCCAGACATAATTCCATGCGTGCGGCTCGCGGTAGTATCCTGTCACAATCCAGCATGGAATCTGTGCTTTATCACAGAGCATTTTAAACGCATAAGCATATCCCTGACAAACCGATTTTCCTTCTATCAGTGCTCCATAGGCATGAAATGCTGTCGGGTAATGATCTGAATCGCTTTTGGCTGCCTGCATGTCATACTCATTTTTTGCCCGCAGGGTTTCCTGAAAATATTGGAGAAGCTCTACTGTATTGCTGGTCTTTTCTTTTCCCTGTGCTACAATACGATCTACCTCGTCCAAAAGCTCCTGCTTTTGCTTGCTGCTGAGATTTAAATAGCCAAACTCAAACACAACCCGGTTATAGCCGTTTTGATCATAATAATACATGAAATCGGTGTGGTTATCCAGAAAACTTTCCGGATAGTCCCGACGCACCTGATAAACTGCCTGACGGCACAGTTCGATGAAGGTATCCTTATCTTTGATTGGTGTCTTAAAGGTATAGTCCAATGTCTTTTTTCCTTCGCTGACCGCCTGACTGACCGCCCGGTACAACTGCATTTCCTGCTCGTCTGTCCCGTACATCTGATTGACCACGCCGTCCTGCGCGATTGGCTGTATCCTGACAGCATAGCATGGTACAGAAAGCAGCGATGCTGCAATCAAAACAGCACATCCTACTGTTTTGAATCTTTTGTTTGCACTTTTTTTCTGCATGAAAACATCCTTCCCTGTCCGGCAACGAAATCCTGAGCCTTTTTCCTGTGCTGTCTGCCCAATCACCTGTCCCCACTTTTGCCGGATATTGTCAGTATAACATGATTTTGCCACAGATTCCAGAGAGAACCAGCCAATTTACAGAAATTTACGCTGATGTAAAAATTTTCCTTTTAACGATAAAAAGAAAGAGCCATTCCCCATCGGAATGCCTCTTTCTTCTTATCAAAAACAATTATCGTTCGATTGCTGCATCACTGATTGAAACAATGCCATGCAAATCGCTTTCTTTGCCGCTGCCCAACATTTTATATACGCCTTCCAGCATCTTTTCCTTATCATAAGGCAGTGTACCGGTAATCATGACCGGATTGGTGACATGGCTTGTGGAAAATCCTGTTGGTGTGGTCAGCTCCAGTGCTTCCAGCAGATAAGCCAGTTCTTCAATGCGCTCTCTGCCGCTTGCCTGCACAAAGCTTCCGTCCTTGCACCATTTTTCCAGTTCGGTATCCGGAAAAACCGTCAGATTCATCATGATGATGTTGGCAGAACGAACCTGATTGAGCATTTTTGCACTTTCTACTGCATTTTCCTTTGCACAGCCGGTTCCACCCAGACCATAAATCAGAATCGAATTAAATGGAATCTGTGCTTCATTGAGCTTTTTAAGCTGTTCTACTGCCTCGGCAGCAGTATGTCCTTTTTTCATCTGTTTTAAAATGCGGTCGCTTCCGCTTTCCAAGCCGATATATAAAAATCCCAGTCCCAGACGATGCAGTTCTTTGAGCTGTTCCACCGTCTTATCACGCAGATTTTTAATCGAAGCGTACATCGACACACACGCACAGTATGGCAGATATTTTTTAATCTGTGTCAAAATCTCCTTCATCTGCTCAAAAGGCAGACAGAGTGGTTCTCCTCCGACCAGAAAAACACGCTCGGTGTAAGGATTGTAGCCGGAAGCATCCTTTAAATCTGCGATAATCTGCTTGAGTGGGATAACTTCAAAATCGACTGTCTTATACATGTTGCAGAAAGCGCACTGATTATACGAACATCCGCAGGTAACCTGCAAAAGGAGAGAATGCCGCTCAAAAGGCGGATAGTAGATAATCTGATCATACCGCATAGACAAGACCTCTTTTCGCTTTTTCTTTCAGTATAATCCTTTTTCTGCCTTTTGCAAAGTGGTTACTGATTTTTTGCGTCAAGATACTCTTTTGAAGCTCCTACCATTTCGTCCCAGCATGCTTCCATCTGGCGCACCAAAGTAAACTGGGTGCGTGCACGATCCAGATTCTGATGGGTGCGGCTGATTTTAAAATAGTGGTCCCCATCCAGATAATCGGTCAGAAAACGCATACCGCACTCCAATGTCATCAGTTTTGCACCCCATGGCAGAGTCATGATTTCCTTCTCAGTCAGGATTGGACCTGCTTCCTGCAAAAATCCCTTGACACAAACCTTGTACAAATCCAACAGGAAGTGAACTTTACTCTGATCCTCTTCATCTTCCTTACAGTCGTTTGCTCCAAAACGAACAGTGTCTCCAAAATCATTTGCAGCAAGTCCTGGCATAACGGTATCCAGGTCAATTACACAAAGACCTTTCATGGTGGTTTCATCCAGCAGAACATTGTTGAGCTTGGTATCGTTATGAGTTACTCTCAGAGGAAGCTGACCACTCTTCTGCAGGTTTACCATATAGGAACAATCTTCTTTTCTCTGGCGCAAAAACTCGATTTCCTGCTGTACCAAAGCCGCTCTTCCCATTTTATCCTCTGCAACTGCCTGTTCAAAGTTGCGATAACGGTTTTCAGTATCATGAAACTGAGGAATAGTTTCGCTTAATTTCTCTGCCGGGAAGCTGGTGAGCAGATACTGGAATTTTCCAAATGCAGCAGCACACTCAAACAGGTCCTGTTCATTTCTTGCTTTTTGCAGGCAGACACTGTGCTCGATGTAGGACAGCATTCTCCAGCAATTTCCCTGATTATCTCTTGTATAGCGTGCCCCATCGTCGCTGCGGACAACGCTCATTGCTTCTCTGTCAGCGTCTTTGCCCTCTTCCAGTGTTTTTTCACGCAGGAAGGAGGTTACCTCATCGATATTGCTCATCAAACCATCCACATCGCGGAAGGTATTGGTATTGATGCGCTGTAAAATATACTGCTTTTCCTTGGTTGTCACAAGGAAGGTATCGTTGATATGTCCGCTTCCGTACGGAATGAACTCCACTACTTCACCGATTTTTTTCCAGGACTTCAGTGCCTGCTCAATGATTTCTTTCTCCATCTGTCGTTCCCTTTCTGCTTTTTCCCGCTTATTCCTGCCAGAGTGGCTGTGGATATAAGCCTTCCTTAGTCATCTGTTCAAATGCCTTTACAACCGTTTCCTTATCTTCCTGATAGGTAACACCGTACCAACGGTCACTGCTCTTTAACACATGAACCTTTGCTCCATCCTTTTCGATCATGCGGCTGACGATGGATGGCAGGAAATATTCTGCTTTCATCGGATTTTCTTTGAGTGCCTTTTCCAGGAAAAGTGGGAAACCTTCCTTTGCCTGCTTTAAGACGCTCTGTGGGAATCCCCAGAAGTTCATCGATACCGGAACCTGAGGGTCCAGAGCAGTAAAGGTCTTTCCTTCATCCTCGCTGTATCCGATTCCATCCTTACCCGATTCAATCCAAGTGCGTTCGGTGACTGTCTGGAGATATCCGTTTTCGCTTACCTCACAGATACCACGGGAAACATGTCCGTTTTCGGTAACAGTACTACACAGAGGATAAGCTACCATTGCGCAGCTTTCCCCATCCTTGCTCAGCAGATCAAACAGAAGCTGATATCCTTTTGGACCATAGTAGTCATCTGCATTGATGACAGCAAACGGTGCATCAATGACATCAGCCGCACAAAGAACCGCATGTCCGGTTCCCCACGGCTTTGTTCTTCCTTCCGGCAAAGAAAATCCTTCCGGGAGTTTATCCAAAGACTGGAACGCGTATTTTACCTCAATATGTTTGCGCAGATGTTTTCCAACTGCTTCTTCAAATTCCTGTTCCATTTCTGGTTTGATTACAAAAACAACCGTTTCAAAGCCTGCACGCTTTGCATCATACACCGAATAATCCAGAATCTTTTCTCCATTTTTTCCCATTGGATCAATCTGTTTTAATCCGCCGTAACGGCTTCCCATTCCCGCTGCAAGAACAACCAAAACTGGTTTATTCATTCTAAAACCCCCCTGTATGAGTTTGATAAAAAATTCACTTTTCCCAGTATAGCCGTTTCTCCGCGTTTTGTCTATATCATCCCGGTTATTTTGCAAACTATTTTGGAAAAATCCTCTAAAAAACCTCCCCCTTTTGATTGAGGAGGAGGTTTAAGCAAGATATCTTTGTGGATTATTTCCCAAATTTCTGATCGTTTTTCAGCTGGAGCTTCAAGTTGTCCGCAATCATTGCGATAAATTCAGAGTTGGTCGGTTTTCCACGGCTGTTGCGGATGGTATAACCAAAATAGGAGTTGAGCACATCTACATCGCCGCGATCCCATGCAACTTCAATAGCATGACGGATTGCTCGCTCCACACGGCTGGAAGTGGTATTGTTCATCTTTGCAATGGTCGGATACAGAAGCTTGGTTACGGAGTTAATCATGTTGTGATCTTTAACTGCCAGAACAATGCCATCTCGTAGGTAATGATATCCTTTAATATGGGCAGGCACACCGATTTGATGGATGATCTCGGTAACCATCACTTCCAGATTTGGACGGTTTGCTGGTATCATTGGTGTTTCGGTTTTCTCCGCTCCATTTCTTCCGGTCAGCTGAAAGATTCTCTCTGCTACCAACTGTGGATCGATCGGCTTTAAGAAACAATAAGCAACGCCCGAGTTTACCAGTTCCCGTTCCAGCATCACATTGTTATAATTTAAAATTACCATAAAAATCGGCATGCGCATTCCCGATTCTTTCACCTGATTGATCACGCCGATTGCATCATAATATGGCATAAACACATCCATCAATACCAGATCGGGTTGATAGTCACGAATCATCTGAAGCATCAGCTGTCCATCTCTTGGTGCAATGGTTGTTTCAAAGCCGGAAGAACGAAGAGTTGCCGTACATCTCGCACAAAATTCTTTATCATCGTCAGAAATTAAGATTTTCAATTTAGATTCCATAAACTTTTCCTCCTCAATATTATTTTCCAACATTTACCAATAATTGGAAATTTCTGGAAATAGATTATCATATTTTCTGACCCTTTGCAAGAGTATCCGGTGGATTCTTTGCCAGAATCTCATGATTTTTTAAAGTTTTTTGATTTCTAATTAAATCTTATTCAAAAACAATGTCGATTTCTGTCAAAAACTGTCTTTTGCACAATATTTTTTCTGTTTTCGGGTTGGTACTTTTTCTTGCAACTTCCAGAAAATTCTTTGGTGATGTAATTTTTTCTGTTTGCTTTAAAACTAATCTTACAAAAGGGATCAGTTGTTTTTAGATATGAAAAAAAGACCGATTCCAATCGGAATCGGTCTTTGGAGGCGACACCCAGATTTGAACTGGGGAATAAAGGTTTTGCAGACCTCTGCCTTACCACTTG
>OGZI01000077.1_pt1 | contig 131303 bp, 138 predicted proteins | sample 1576711 | NCBI WGS metagenome assembly OGZI01 (sample SAMEA3541482, study PRJEB24748) | human gut metagenome | biome: human gut; feature: human-associated habitat; material: faeces | place: China | collected 2012
TGCAACAAGAAAAATGGATTTTATGTCCTGTATGCAATAATAAAACCCGATTAAGGATACGGGAAGATACAGAAATAAAGAATTTTCCCCTATACTGTCCGAAGTGCAAGCAGGAAAATCTTATCAATGTAAAAAATTTGAATATTTCGGTTATCACAGAGCCAGACGCATTGACGCAGAGCCGATAATCACAAGAAATAAATCTTATGATTATTGGCTCTTTCTGTTTTGTGATAGGAAAACAAACCGCCATTTCCTGTATATAAAATGGAATAGCGGCAAATACACAATTATTTTTATAGACATGGCGGTGTCGGGAGATATTGCCATGTTTCTTTTTCGCATTTTTAATTCTATTCCATTGTTAAAAAAAGCCTAATCAAAACAACGGGTATTTTCGCCCATAAGTATGAACTGTCAATTCATTTAGTGCGCTTAAATAACTCATATTGCCAAACGCCTATGCGGTTTTATGCCTGCATGGGCGTTTGTTGTAATAGCCCCCTACTGGGAAGAAAGGGGGTGAGTTATGATGAAGTATTCCGAACAATTCATGGAGCATATCGAATATGCCTTTGCCGCGTTCTGTAAAATCGTTCTCCGCAATGCGGCAATCAACGCGTACCGCGATTTGGGACGGAAACAGAAGCATGAAGTATCACTTGACTATCTGATGTCGGAAACGTCTTTTGAACCGTTTGCAACCGACAACTATTTTGAGCAGTATGTTTATGAGAAGCCGACTGTTTTTGTCGTGCAAGGGAAAGAAGTTGTCGTTACAAGTAAACGGTTAGCCGACGCATTAGCTAACCTGTCAGAACAAAGGCGTACTGTTCTGCTGATGAATTTCTTCCTCGGTTATAGCGAAAGAAAAATCGGGAATGAGTACGGAAGAAGCAGAAGTACAGTCAACTACTGGAAACTGGCGGCATTGAAGCAGTTAAGAAAAGAACTGGAGGAAACTAAACATGAGGAATAAGAAACTGATACCCTTTGAAACCATTGAGAAAGCTGTTGCCGGAGAGCCAGAAGCCATAGACGCGGTATTGCGGTATTACATCGCGCGGATTAAATATCTGTCTACCTATCGCGGACATATCAACGACGATATTCAAGACCGCTTAAAAGCACAGCTTATCAAAGCTATCCTGCAATTCCGTTTTGACAGGTAGTAGCAAAGCCAGAAAAAGCCGTCAAGGATAAAATGCACGCTTGCGCGTCCTTGACGGCTTTTCCTGTCTTTGCTGTTGGGCAGCTAAGAGAGCGCAATCGGATAAACCGCTTACGCTCTCAATCCATTATGGAATGTTACGCAGTAGGGGTAGAATTTCCCTTGATTTATGCGGCTTGTAGAGTGTATTTAAAGTAAGGTAAGGGTTTTATATTCATATCCTCAAAATAGTGTTTCTACTGCGTAACAAAGCATCTATCTTTAAAATTATATTTTTTCAATACCAACCTTGACGTTCTTTTTCCATATCCTCAAAGTAGTCATCATAATAGTGGTTAGTTTTGGGTGGATATTTTTGGTTCAAATATTGAGCAAATTGTAACTGTACAAGATCATCATACTCGTTACAATGATTGAAACTGTATTTTTGTAAATATTCCATTTTTTTCTCTGCTGCTTCTTTACTTAGTCCAAAACATTCTACCAAAAATGGAACATTGATAGAATATCCTCGCTGGGATATGGCTTTAATTAAAATATTGGGGGCATTCGCTTGCGCAGCGAAAAAATGCGCTTCGATTTCTTCTCGCTCACTATGTTTTTTATGTCCACATTTGATATGTCCAATCTCATGCCACAAAGTATGTTTCATTCGTGGACCATATTTTTCTTTGTTATACAAAATCAGTGTTACATCAGGGCGTAAACCTTTAAGAAGGAAAGCATCTTCTAATTCATGTCCGAGTGTTATTTTTTCAATGGGTAGCCCTGTTATTTTAGCATACTTTTGATAGCTACTAATTATAACATCTTTACATTTAATTTTTTTAGCAGGTATAGGAAATTCATGTATATCAAGTTCTAATAATGTTAAATACGCCAAGGAGGTGATTTTTGCCCAGTCGAAATTCATAATCAATCCTCCTCATCGTCATCATCGTTGAGAAGAAATTTATCAATAGTTTCATTAAATATTTTAAATGCCTCCGCTCGTTTTTCCGCTGATAATTCTCCTGATTTACGTGCTATTATAACAAACTCCTCAGGAATTTCACTATATCCACATTTTGTTAGCAACAATGCTTTGTCAATTTTTAAAGCATTAGCAAGTTTTTCGAGAGTTTTTAAGTCAGGTGTTACCAAATCTGCTTCAAGTCGGCTGATTGTTGAGTTAGTTACGCCAGCTAATTCAGCCAGTTTTCTTTGACTAATTGATTTCTGTTCTCTTAAATGGACCAGATATTTTCCAAACGAATTTTCCATACGAATACTCCTTTCAAAAAGAGTATAACATAACCGTTCCACAAAAGCAACAAAAAGGTGTTGCATTTAAGGAACGGGTGTGATATACTATTGTTGCAAAGATGGAACGGTAATTGCATGAAAAAGACAACAGACTATGATTCGCACTCACGCTCTGTTGTCCTCTCTAACGGCACTTTCACAAGAATTTAGCGCCAACTTCCTGTATTTATTTTAGCATTTTAATACCGAAAAAGCAATCGCTATATCTTGTGTGTCTATTGTGCCTTTCTATACAAGATACCAATCTATCTGGAGATTTTTAGAAGGAGGTACACATTATGATGTACGCAAAAAAAATCAAAATGAAATACGGGTGTAGTAACTCAAACAATGTTCAGGAGATTGAAGAAATTTACATTGACGGTTGCAATAATCCGGGATACTTTAAAAAGTCTGTTCTTTATGATTATTTAAAAAAGAATCCCAAAAGTATCAAAGTCTATATTTCTCCTTATCCTGATGTAGTGCCTGCATTGAGTTCACGTGGTGAAAAATACGTTCGGTCAGAGCCTAATGATACGGTTCGAGACAATTTGCTTAAATTACCAAGAGTTTGAAAGGAGTGAAAGAGTATGGCTGTTCATCATGGCGGAAAAGTTGGGGCTGCTGGAAAAACCTTAGCAACAAAATCTTCAAGTAAAAGTGCTAAAAGTAAAGCTGGAAAAACTTTAGCTAATCATAAACATGAAAAGCACTAAGTAATAATTTGTTACAGGAAGTTGTACGACGTCAAAAGGCGGCATCGCACTAAAAATAGTGCAATGCCGCCTTTTTGCTCCCTGTTTGTCAGCCGTTAAATTAGTTTGTTTCCAAAACTTCCTTATCGGCGTTCATCTAATGTTAGCAGCCCCCTTTTTCCATCTCTCTTATTTCAGCATCTCCCCATATCTTCCCAAGAAGTTCTGGGTACGCTCATTATCCGAAGCAAATACCGTTTCCGGACTTCCTTCTTCAACTATTACGCCATCTGCCATAAAAATGACCCGATCGGAAATATCCCTTGCAAACGCCATCTCGTGAGTAACGATTACCATGGCAATGTTTAAATCTGCCAGCGATCGGATTACTTTTAACACTTCTCCCGTAAGTTCCGGATCCAGCGCCGACGTAGGCTCGTCAAAGAACAAAATCTGCGGATTTAGCGCCAATGCCCTGGCAATGGCAACCCGCTGGCATTGTCCTCCTGAAAGCTGGCATGGATAGGCGTCTGCCTTATCTTCCAGCCCCATTTTCCGGAGCAGTTCCCTTGCTTCGGACTCCACTTCCTTCTTGTCTCTCTTCTGGACATGGATCGGCGCGTCTGTGATATTTTTCATTACAGAATAATGTGGAAACAGATTAAAATTCTGAAATACCAGACCATACAGGCTTTGGATCTCTTTCAGCTCCTTCTTCGGCGCATACTGGATATTCCCTTTTTCATCTGACCAGACTGCCCTGGTCTGCCGATATAAAATCTCGCCCCTGTCCATGGTTTCCAGCATAGTCGCGCACCGAAGCAGAGTGGATTTTCCTGAACCAGACGGGCCGATAATGGACACAATCTCGCCATCTTCTACTGCCAGGGAAATATCTTTTAATACCGGCACATCTCCAAAAGACTTTTCGATGTGATTTATGGTTAAAATACTCATGTTCCCCTCCCTAAGCATAGTAATCCAGCTTCTTTTCTACGCGTTCCATAACCACTGCCACAAGCAGATTAAATAAGTAATAAAAAATTCCGGCTGCCACAAACGGCATCATCGTCCCTTTTGCAGCCAGCGCCTTTGCCACACTGAACATCTCCATAACGCTTAAGGTAAAGGCCAGCGACGTATCTTTTACCAGAGTGATGACTTCATTGGTAACCGATGGTAAAATCCGTTTGATTACCTGGGGCAGAATAATCTTAAAAAAAGTCTGGCTGCGGCTGTATCCTAAAATCTTTGCTGCCTCATACTGGCCTGACGGCATGGACTGGATTCCGCTCCGGTAAATCTCTGCAAAATAAGCGGCATAATTAATCACAAATCCGATAAATACTGCCCACAGCCGGTAACCTCTGCCCATCTGGATTCCAAACAGGTAAAATGGGCCAAAGTAAACCACCATAAGCTGAAGCATCAAGGGCGTGCCTCTCATAATCGATATGTACCCCTTTGTCAGATTCCGGACAATCGGGTTTTTTGACATTCTTCCGAAGGAAACAATCAGTCCCAATGGCAAAGAAAACACCAGGGTTACCACAAAAATCTGGATACTGACTCCCATTCCTCCGGCTAACTGTTCAACCATCTGACTGATGCTCATAATTCCGCTCCTATTATTTACCGATTGTAGTGACGTCCTTTCCGAACCATTTTTCAGAAATCGCCGTCAATGTGCCGTCTGCAGCCATTTCTTCCAATGCGCCCTGAACCTGATCCCGAAGTTCCGTGTTGCCTTTCTTAAATCCGATGGCATATACTTCAGAAGAGATAGATTCATCCAGCATCACAAAGTCCGACTGTCTTTCCTGAATCATATATCCTGCTACCGTTACGTCCATGGCAATCGCATCAACTGCACCCTGCTCCAGATCCATAAACGCGGTATTGTAATCCGGAGTTACGACGATTTCTTCGAAGGTGTCTGCAAGCTCTGGGGCGTCATCCAGCGCTGCCTGTGCAGAAGAATCTACCTGGACTTCTACGACCTTTCCTGCCAGATCGGCCAGCGTCTTGATTCCCGAATCCGGTGCAACGACGAAAATCTGCTGATTATCCATATAAGGCTCAGACCAGGTGTAGTTGTCTTCTCTGCCGTTCATGGTAAATCCGTTCCAGATACAGTCAATATTTCCTGTCTCTAATTCCATGTCCTTGGCATCCCAGGCAATGGGCTGAGGCTGATAGGTAAGACCCAGACGCTTTGCCACTTCCTGGGCCAGCTCCAAATCAAACCCCGTATACTCCCCGTCATCCCCTAAAAATCCCATAGGAGGAAAATCCTGATCAAATCCAACCACCAGTGTGCCGCCTGCGTCCGGAGCTGATTCTTCTGCGGCTTCGTTCTCTTTTTCTGTTTCCGCTGCAGTTTCAGCTTCTTCCAGTTCTGCTGCTTTCTCAGTTGTCGGAGCTGCTTCTTGTGCAGCCGTCGAAGTCTCAATCGCTGGGGCCGCGTTTGCTCCGCATCCTGACAGAGAAAGTCCCATGGCTGCCGCCGTCATCACACCGATCATTCTTCTTTTCATAATTCGTTCCTCCTCACTGTCCAGTCGTTTCATTGACGTGCTACTATAGTAGCATACTAAAGTGCTGGTTGTAAAGAACTTTTTAAAAAAATTTTGCAGCTGCCCATTTTGATCTGGACTGCTGCAAAACTCTATACAATCATCCGGAACTGCCCCAGATTTTCAATTTCGTAAACCGGCTGAATGTCCTCTCTTCCAGCCGTTCTATCCGGATTATACCAGCAGGTGTCTACTCCCGCAGTAATTCCGCCCCGTATGTCTGATGTCAGGGAATCTCCCAGTAAAATCATGGTTTCCGGATCTGCATCTGGAATCCGTTTAAAACAGTAATCAAAATACTCTTTCTGGGGTTTCTGGCTTCCTGCATCCTCTGAAACAAAAATCCCGTCCATAAAGGAATCCAGCCCTGACAAAGCAAGGCGTTTATACTGCGTTGTCGAAGTTCCATTTGTGACAACGTAAAGGCCATATCCTTTTTCTTTTAAATATCTGCACAAATCGACTGCCCCGTCAATCAAAATGGCTGAACTGTCCAGACACGTCCGGTACAGTCCCTCTGCTTCTTCTCCATTTACTGTCTTTCCAAGCTGTCCAAAAAATACCTCAAAACGCTGGTTAACCAGCTTTTCTTTGGTTACCTCGCCCCGCTCAAAAGCTGCCCAGGCTTCTTTGTTAATTTCTTTATATCGGGCCAGATATTCTTCCTTTGGCTGGAACCCGTAAAACGTTAGAACCTGACGAATTCCCTGGCGTTCGGACGCTCCAAAATCCAGCAGGGTTCCATCTACATCTAATAAAATATTACGATAAGTCTTCATAAATCACTTTGCCTTTACAAATAGTATATGTTACTTTTCCAGTCAGTTCTTCTCCGACAAACGGACTGTTTGCCGACTTTGACGCAAATTCTTCTGCTTTTACTGTCCAGGCCTTTTCCGGATCAAAGATTACCAGATCCGCTGGTCTTCCCTCTTCCAGGCGGCCGCAGTCCAAATGGTACAGGCGGGCTGGATTCAGACTCATTTTTTCCATCAGCTGAACCATGGTAAGATGGCCTTTTTTTACCAGGCTGGTAATGCCAAGAGCCAGGGAAGTCTCCAGTCCGGTAATGCCGCTGGGGGCTTCTGTCAGAGGACGGGCTTTTTCTTCTGCGCTGTGAGGTGCATGATCCGTTGCAATTATGTCAATGGTTCCGTCTTTCAGCCCTTCAATTAAAGCGTCCCGATCCGCCTTTGTCCTCAGAGGCGGATTCATCTTTGCCAGCGTTCCATGCTCGAATACGGCTTCTTCTGTCAGCGTAAAATGATGAGGCGTTACCTCTGCCCAGACATTGGCTCCCAGCGCTTTTGCCAGACGAACCATGGCAACGGAATTGGCGGAACTGATATGTTGGACGTCAATAGCCGCTCCGGTATCTTTGGCAATCATGCAGTCTCTTGCCACCATAGCGTCCTCTGCCAGGGCCGGAGAACCGTAGATTCCCAGCTTTTCTGATACTTCGCCATGATTGATTCCATTCTGCTTAATATATGCCGGATCTTCTTCGTGGAAGCTTAACGGCATATTAAGAGCCGCCGCTTTTTCCATTGCAGCCCGAACCAGCGCCCCATCTCTCAGCGGAATGCCGTCATCTGTAAAACCGGCAGCTCCGGCTGCCTTTAAGGCTTCCATATCCGTCAGTTCCTGTCCTTTCAATCCGACCGATACCGCCGCTGTGCTCAAAACGTTGATTCCGGTCTTTTTTCCTTCCTCCAGCACATAGTTCAGCGTCTCTGCATTGTCCACAACCGGCTTTGTATTTGCCATTAAAACAACGGTTGTAAATCCGCCCTTTGCCGCTGCCGCTGCCCCTGTGTGAATATCTTCTTTGTATGTAAATCCAGGATCCCGAAAATGGACGTGGACGTCTACAAGTCCTGGCGCAACGACCTTTCCTGCTGCGTCAATTACCTGGGCGCCTTCTGTCAACTCCCCATGTTCTCCTCCCAACACAACCTTTTTAATCTTATCTCCATCCAGCCAGACGTCGCCTTCTGCATCGATGTTTCTGCCTGGATCAACAATTCTTCCGCCTTTAATTACAATCATCTTGTTTCCTCCTGTTTCTTTTTATTCATAAAAGGATTTGCAATTTTCCTGAAAAATCCCTGAGGAAGTTCGAAAATAAATACAATTCCCAGCACAATGGCCACTGCCATTTTAAGAGCCTGAAATCCGGTTACCAGCGCCTGATCCAGTTGTCCTGTCACAATATAGTAAGACGTCCAGTAAACACCTGCGCCTGGAACCAGAGGGAAAATCCCAGGAATCAGAAAGAGCGTTACCGGACACCGTTCCCATACGGCAAAGAAGCGGGAAAGAAGAATGACTCCTACGGTCGCAAAAAATGTGGCTTCCGCCGCAGACAGCGCTCCTTCCAGGCTGCAGTAAATCAGCCATCCTACGCCTCCAATCAGCCCGCAGTACGGGTAATAACTTCTGGGAACCGAAAATAACAGGGAAAATGCGATGGTTCCTACTGCCGCAGCAGCAATCTGGCTAATCACAAAATTGCACCTCCTGTCAGCCGGTTATATACCGTAAACATGAGTCCTACCCCCAGCGCAATGCAGAAAAACACCAGCAGCGCGTCCAGCATCCTCACTGATCCGGAAATGTAATCTCCGTCTGCAATATCGCGGATGGCATTGGTAAAGGGAACGCCAGGAACCAGGGGAATAATGGAACCAATAATCATATAGTTTAGATGTTCCCCCATATGGAGATGGTACATGACCATGCACAGGCAGGTTACCAAAGCCCCGCCTGCAATGTTCCCTACAATCTTAGACAATTTCGGAACACTTATGTATAAAACAAATACATACAACAGCAGTCCTGACAGAAAGGCCGCCCCACTGTCTGTCAGATTTCCTCCAAACAGATAGCAGAAACAGCCGCTGCCGATTCCAGAAGCCAGAATCTGCATGGTTTTGCTTTTTCCAGGCATCTGCTGAATCTCCTTTAACGCCTGCCGCACTTGTCCGATGGTGTAGTTCCCTGCTTCAATTTCCCTGGAAAGCTGATTGACTGCAGCCACTCTGTTTAAATGGGCGCTGCTTACCGGAATGTGCTGGACTTTTGCAAAATACTGTTCCCTCACATTTCCGGCGGTCATCAGGATCCCGTTGCTTAGAACAAAGGCGTCTGCAAAATCCACTCCGTAATGGCGGCAGATCCGGTCTATGGTTTCTTCCACCCGAAAGATTTCCGCGCCGTTTTCCAGAAGGATGTGGCCGGCTTCCATAGCGGCTTCCAGCACTTCCCGTTCCCACTCGCCTTTTTCGGTTTCTTTTGTTTCTTTCTTTTTCCCTATTGGCTCTCTTCCAATTTCTTCAGACATTCCAGCACCTCGCCAAGATTTTCAATCTCAAAATCTGCCAGAGAACGGTCAAAGCCGAACCGGTCGTCGATTACTGCCGCAATCTTCATTCCGGCCCTGCTGGCTGCGGTAATCCCGATTGTAGAATCCTCGATAACCAGACATTCTTCCGGCTTTACTCCCAGTTTTTCTGCTGTGTAAAAGTAAATCTCCGGATCCGGTTTGCCTCTTTCAAACATATTGCCGCTGACAACCTGGTCAAAGCAGTCCACGATCCCGTTTTCCGTCAGCACCCGAATTACCAGAGGCAGCTTGGTTGCAGACGCCACTGCCAGTCTGTATCCGTTTTCCTTTAAATACGCAATCAAATCGTTCGCTTCTTTCCGGAATATGCTGCGGTAGTCTATGGTTTCATAAATGGTTCGCTTTTCCCGATACTCTTCCCTGAGGCTTTCCCAGTCCTGCCCGTTTGCCGCCGCATTCTGGACGATTGTCCAGGTATCTTTTGCGGTACTGCCTACCACGCCAAATAAATCTTCTTTTGTAACTTCTGGATTCTTTGTCTGGACAAACTTCAGCAGATCCTCTAAATACAGCATTTCGCTGTCAATCAATACTCCGTCCATGTCAAAAATCACTGCTTTTATCTTGTTTCCCGTCATACGTTCCTCCGTACATCAAACCTGTCCTGTTTCGGTTTTCATCATATCATAACCGGACGGATTTATCCATTCATAAAATCCTACATCTGGCTGCCTGAACGTGAATAAAAGCTGAGCAGATACAAGCCGCACAGGCCGACCAGAGCATAAATAATTCTGGACAGCCAGCTCATACTTCCAAACAGAAAGGATACCAGATTAAAATCAAAAAATCCGATAAGTCCCCAGTTGACTGCTCCTATGATGCTGATGGTCAGCGCCGTATAATCCAATGCTTTATTACCCATATGACTTCCTCCATTTCTGGTAATTCTATGGATAATATGTGCCAAAGAACCATTTTTATACACCGGCTACGTCTAATTGCTTTAAGATTTCTGCTTCCCTGTCATCAAACAGCAGTCGTTTATTGTATTCATAATACCGGTCACACTGGTACTCCTGCAGGAATGAAACGCTATAATATCTGGAATTCAGCTCGGTTACAAACATTACCATTTCCTGGCTGTCCCCAAATGCAGCTTCCATAAAATCAAATGCGTGCTCCAGCATTCCGCCGCTTTTTTGTACCAGTTCTTCATAACCATCGCTTTTTTCTCCAAACCAGGCACGAAGCTGCTGCCAGACCTCTTCCTTGTCCTGTATTCCTGCCGCCTTTTGCTCCTGGTTCCAGCTTTCCAGCACAGATACTGCCTGACGGTAACTCCGATCCTGTCTCGCATTTAAAAGCTCTGCTTTCTTTTTATTCTTGTATTCGGTATCAAAATCTGCTGCAATCCGATCCAGGTCGCCAATCTCCGGAAATCTGCGAAGCTGTTTCATCAGAAGTTCCATCTCGTCTGACTGTTTCCGGCATTCAGCAAACTGACTGGAAAGTCTGGAAAGCAGCAGTCCCACCAGACTGAACCGTTCGTCAAAGGATGCCTTTGCCGCCTGACTGCACACATTTTCCCGTATTACGCCATTTAAGATTTCTTCTACCTGGTACTGGCTGCGGTACCGGTTATACAGTTCCAGATAATTGGCAAAATCCTTTGCAATTTTAGGATACTGCAGATACTGGCCGATGACTTCCCGATCCACATTTTTTTCTAATTTTTCATAAACCCCAATCAGCTCTGACAGATCCTCCCAGCCTCTTGGAGTTGCAAATAATTTCCCATCTACCGTTGTCTCTATCTGGCACAGATTCTGTGGTTTAATGCTTAAATAGGACTGGATAGCTGGATGAATCATCTCCCTGGACGCATATTCCTTCCAGGCTTCATAGTCCGGTTCTACATAAATTTTCTTAATCCGGTCCAGGGTTACCACGTCAAATTCCCGTACGGATTTGTTGTATTCCGGCGGATTGCCGGCTGCTGCAATTACCCAGCCGTCCGGTATTTTGTGACTGCCAAAGGTTTTGCACTGCAGAAACTGAAGCATGGCCGGAGCCAGTGTCTCAGACACGCAGTTAATCTCATCTATAAATAAAATTCCTTCTGAAAGCCCTGTTTCCTCCATTTTGTTGTAAACAGAAGCTACTATTTCACTCATGGTGTATTCCGTTACCGTATACTCTTTGCCGCCAAACTGCCTTTTTTCAATAAACGGCAGTCCCACTGCGCTCTGTCTCGTATGGTGGGTAATGGTATAAGATACCAGTCCAATCCCGCATTCCCTTGCCGCCTGCTCCATAATCTGGGTTTTTCCAACTCCTGGCGGCCCGATAAGTAAAATCGGCCTCTGTCTGATAGACGGAATGGCATATTCTCCCATCTCGTCTTTCATCAGATAAGCCTCTATGGTGTCTTTAATTTCCTGTTTTGCCCGTTTGATATTCATGGGTCGTTCCTCCTGGATCTTCTGCAATTAACTCTTCCGGCGACAAAATCAGCTTCATAGCCCAGGCCGGAACTGAAATATCGCTGTAATGTTCCTCTATAAAAACAAATGCCGTGTCATAATAGGGGCTTTCTATAGGGTAAATGCCTTTTCCGTCTGTAAAATAAATCAGTCCTCTCAGCTTGTGAAACTGTCCGGCTGCAGTAAGCGCCTGGATGTACTCGAAAACCGGCCGGAAATCGGTTCCTCCATGTCCTTGTATGGTAAAATGCTCCATATAGTCTTTCATTTCTTCCTGACTGGCAATTACCGCGTCAGACTGGATTTTATCATCACACTGGATGATGTGGACATTAATTTTCCGGAAATACGTCTCTGACTCTGCCAGAATGGTATACGTTTCCTCTAAAAACCGGCGGACCAGATCCCCAGAGCAGGACATGGATGTGTCAATGGCAATGACAAAATCCTCAATCCGCCGGATTTCTTTCGTTTCCAGCGGCTCTAACAGCGGCATATTGCCGTAAAGGCTCAGTCCATAGGTATAAAATCCGTAGTCAAAAGAATCTGCATCCACCTGCATTTCCTCTTTCAGAACGGAAAAACGGCGTAAAAACTGTTTATAATCATATCGCTCCCTGTTCTCTGCCTGAACCTGTTCCAGAAGACTCTGATTGTCCTCAGAAGCATCCTTAGAACCCGTTTCTATAGCAGTCTGCAGCTTTTCCCGATTATCTTTCCAGCGGTTCTGCCTGGATGCCGCAGCCTTTGGCGGCTGCTCCCGCTTCCACAAGCTGTGATTATCTGCTGTAAATTCTGCTGCCAGCCGGTTTATCTCCCGCTCCGACAGGTTCATCTCGAGCAGGGCGCGGTAAATTCCTTCTGCTGTAAGCACTGTCAGTCCTCTGTTTTTTAATCTCAGGTAAAATTCCCGCCGAACCGGAGACGGGTGGACGTAAACGCATTTTTGATACAAATTGTCGATAATGGACTCCATAGCTACGTCGCAGGACAGATTCCATAACGTCTCCCTGCCTTCCTGACCGGCTTTTGAAAGCATCCGGTTGTCCAGATGGCCAAACAGGCAATGAAGCACCATGTGCAGGTATACCCGATTGACCAGTATTCTTCCCTTCCTAAATAAACCAGTCAGATATTCCGGCTGGTAATAAATCAGGAATCCATCCGTAGCAATGCCGTATCCGGAAAGCCCCCAGTCTGCTTCAAACCCCAGACTGCTGAGGGACAAATCCAGAAACCGCATATTCAGGTACAGCTCATTGCGAGATCTGGCCAGAATTTCCGTACACAGTTCTGCCAGATTTAATTCTGTAAGCTGCCGTTCTCTCGTCGGATCTATCATGTTTCGTCTGCAAATGCCTCCCGCTCTTTTCTCAGCTCCTCATATAGCTGGTACAAGGTCCACCGGCTGTTCTGCTCCGTAACAATTGCCTTTAACTCAATCTTTGGAACACCGGCCTTTCTGAGCTGGAACAAAAGCTGATCCAGGCGTCTTTCCGTAAACTGATGAAGAACCAGCATTTGTTCTTCTATGGCTCCATCTGTTTTTTCTCCTGCTTCATCCGGATTTCCCTGCTGCTCCATTCCCAAAAGACTTCCTATGGTTTCTCCTGTCTGTTCATTTGTCACATTTTTAATCCGGATTCCCATCCGGACCAGCACGCTTTTCATCAGCGCCGGCTTTGGCGCATTGCCTGGATTGTAATATAAAACCACTTCCTTCATGGTCACTCTCCTTTATGCTCTTATAATTCAAACTTCCGTTTCTTATTTCCAGGCAGATGTTCTGCTTCCGCCTGCTCTTGGTGTTTATAAAATTTTTCCTGGCGCACATTCATCAGCACTGTAACTGCTTCTGTCTGGCCTAGTTTAGAGGCTGCCTCTGTCATAGCCGCAATCGTTTGTCCATCTATGATGTCATCTTCTGCAACCTGGCTAAGAAGCTTCATATCCTGAACCTGCAAAAAGGCTTTCATAGCAGATTCCGGATGTTCTTTTAAATAGGTTTTATACTGTTTTTTTGACGATTCACTTAGGCCGGACGGATACCAAAGCCTGTACCAGGCAAGTTGTGCAGCAGTTTCCGGCTGTTCCTCTACGCACACATAGGGGAACAGGGCATCGTATTCCGGCATCTGCATCTGAGTCTGCCTGAAACAGTACCGGTACCGATGTCCGCACCCATGGGTCTCCAATACCAGAATTCTGGCAGGGGTATTTTCCACAGATTCCTCAAAAAATTCCGGTATCAGAAGCTTTGCGGTAACCGCGCCTGTTTGATCCCGAATGGTCAGCCGGAGCGTCTGGCTGAGTTCTGCAAGAACTTCCGGAAGACAGGATTTCTTTTCTTCTTCCATCCATACATCCAGCTCTTCCACACCTCTGCAGCCTGTAAAAAGTCCAGCCCCTAAATCTCTTATGGAAGACCAGAACGTCAGTTTTCTTAACTTCTCACAGTTATAAAACCCATATTTCCCAATCCGTACCAAGGTTTTAGGCAAGGATACCGACTCCGCTTTGTCTCCGCAGATCGCCGGCATCCCTTCCTGTTTCGGACCTGGCCTGGGTTCCTTTCTCATCATGGCCGAAAACGCATAGTCTGCCAGCTCCAGCACCGGAAGACGTTCTGTGTGTTCCTCGTCTGTCCAGACCTGTTCTGGTATCTCAACCTGTCCATCCTCTCCTAAAACCCGCAGGATCCGGACGCCTTCTGTTCCGTCAATCCTGCATTTTTCCCATATCAATTCCATTGTATCGTATACTCCTTTAAAGGATGTCAAATCAATTTTTGCATTTCTCGTTTATTATATCATCATTCTATCCCTGTCTACAAGTTTTTAAAACACAAAAACAGCCGGAAACCCTTGTAGAATAAGGCTTCCGGCTGAAATAAAAAAGAGCGCGAGACGGGATTCGAACCCGCGGCCCCCACCTTGGCAAGGTGGTGCTCCACCCCTGAGCCACTCGCGCATAATAAAACTATTTAATTGTTCTGTGTCTGTATGATACGATACCGATACAGCTAATGCCCAAAGCCGGAATCGAACCAGCGACACGAGGATTTTCAGTCCTCTGCTCTACCAACTGAGCTATCTGGGCTTCCTCAACAACGTAGTTAATTATATGCGATAACCTGCGGTTTGTCAAGCGGTAATTTTAAAATTGATGCTGTTTTTCCAAAATTTCCAAAAACAGGCGGCCATACCGGAAGGATGACCGCCCATTTAAAATGAATCTTATTTTCCTATGAATACTACAATCGACCTGGGGGGAACCATAAAGTGTTTCTGCTTTTCCAGAACCGGTTCTTCGCCCTCCTGATAGATGCCGTTTCGGCTTCCTTCATCCGTATTAATGGCAACGTGCCACTTCTTTCCTTTCGGAAGGTTGGGAAGAGAAAATTCGTGAGGCTCCCAGTGCATATTGTATGTCACAAAGAAGGAATCATCCGGAGTTCCGTCTTCCTTTTCTGCATAGTTTCCACAGTACATAATACCAAGCTGTCTCCGGAAATTTTCAAATTCCGGACACCACGCTTTTACTCCATGATAGGAAATATCCGGCTGTCCACAGCCTAAGTAGTCCATGATTCTCGGTTCCTGCTCCATATGGAAGATCCTGTGTTTTTTGCGGAAGGCAATTGCAAATTTTACAAACTCCAACAGATCCTGGTTGGTATTGGCCAGATTCCAGTTCAGCCAGGACGTCTCGTTATCCTGACAGTAGGAGTTGTTATTGCCCCCTTTGGTGTCGCCAAATTCATCTCCTGCCATAATCAACGGCGTTCCCTGGCTTAAAAGCAGGATCAAAATTGCGTTCCGGAGCTGTTTGCGGCGCATCTCTACAACCTTTTTCTTTCTGGTCGGGCCTTCTACACCGCAGTTCCAGGTGTAATTATAGTCCGCTCCGTCCAGATTGTTCTCTCCATTCGCCTCGTTGTGCTTCCGGTCATAGGTTACCATATCCATCAGCGTAAACCCGTTGACATTCGCCATGTAATTAATCACGCCTGCTTCTTTCGGATTGCGCTTGCTGCGGAATACCAGATTATTGATCTGATCTTCGTCTCCCTTTAACAAGCGGCGCATATCAATCTCAAATCCGTCGTTATATTCTGCCAGATGTTTTCTTTTGCCTGGCCCAGGCAGGTTATCCCAGTGATCTGCCCAAAGCTTTACCCTGCTTAAATACGGATCCCTGGCCAGAAGATCGTTTGGCGCATACCCAATCAGGTGGAATCCATCTACATGATACTCTCTTGCCCAGTAACGGACCACATCCAGCGCATAAGCCGGTTCTTCCAGACCGGAAAAGAACAGATCCATTACCAGTTCCAGCCCCGCCTTGTGAAGAGCTTTTACCAAATCCTTCATCTCTTTTACCGGATTTTTTTCTTTCCCCGAACAGTAGGACGCCTTGGGGGACATCCGTTCTCCTGCCACAAACCCCCAATAATTCAGCTTTCCTGTAGGCTCGTCTTTTTCGTAAGGATTGCGCATCGCGCCTTCCGGCATCATCACTTCCTGAAATTCTGTGGAAGGCATCAGCTCAATCGTCGTCACGCCCAATTCTTTCAGATACGGGATCTTTTCTGCAATTCCGGCTAAACAGCCCCGATGCTCTGTCTTGGAAGAGGTGTGTCTGGTAAATCCCCTGGGATGAATCCGGTAGACAATGCAGTCTTCATAGGGATATTCTAAGGGTTTGTCCCCCTCCCAGTCATAGCTGTCTATCAGAACCCTGGATTTCAAAATGTTTTTTACCTGCGAAAAACTTCCCCAGACTTCTCTTCCCCGAATATCTTTTCCGTAAATATCCTCCAGGATTTTGCCGTCTGCCTCATAGCAATATTCGATTCCCGTAAAATCCCCTTCTACCGTCATGTTCCACACGTCGCCGATTCTGTCGGAATCTGGAAATTCCAGCCGTCCGCATGGCTTCTTCCTGCCATCCAAAAACAGCAGCAATGTACAGTTCCCGCTTCTGGAGACAACAGAAAAATGCGCTCCGCCGTCGATAACAGTTACTCCCATTGGGTAAACACGACGGTCCTCTTTTATTATTTTGAATTTTTCCATTTCTGCTTCATCTCCCATATTTATTCTTCTGTGGGCTATTGCGCTGCAATTTTTTCTGCCAGCTCGCTTAAATACATCCACCGATCCATTTTTTCTTCTAATTCCGCTTCTTTTGCTTCCTTCTCTGCCAGCAGCTCCTGGAGCCGGCTGTAATTGGCGGCAGCCGCCTCCATCTCTTTTTCAAGCTCTGCGACTGCTTTCTCTAAAGAAGCGATGTCTTCGTCAATAGTATCCCATTCCTTCTGCTCTTTATAGGAAAACTTTAATTTTCTTCCCTGGCGTCTTGCAGCTTCCGCCTCTGCTTTTGCTTCCCGTTTTGCTGCATCTTCGCTGCCTGTCTCCCCGCATTTTTGTCCGGAATTCTTTTTCTGTCCTGTTTCGCCGGCTCCGGCTTCTTCTGTCAGTTTCCGCTCATACAGGGCGGCCTGGTAATCCGTAAATCCGCCTTCGTACTGACGGACTGTTCCGTCTCCTTCAAATGCAAAAATCCGGCGCACAACCCTGTCCAGAAAATATCGGTCATGGGATACGGTAATGACGATTCCCTGGAAACTGTCCAGATAGTCTTCTAAAATGGTCAGCGTCTGGATGTCCAGATCATTGGTAGGCTCGTCTAAAAGAATCACATTTGGCGCATCCATCAAAATCCGCAGCAGATACAGTCTCCGTCTTTCACCGCCGGACAGCTTTCCGATCGTGGTATACTGCATATGGGACGGGAACAAAAAACGCTCCAGCATCTGGCTGGCGCTGATGCTTCCGTCTTTGGTCTTTACATATTCTGCTACATTTTTAATATAGTCAATTACCCTCAAAGACTCGTCCATATCCTCGTTTTCCTGGGAAAAATATCCCATACGGACTGTCTGGCCGATTTCAATAGAACCGCTGTCCGGCTGTACCCATCCGGCAATCATTTTCATCAGCGTAGATTTTCCTGCCCCGTTTGGTCCGATAATCCCGATTCTGTCATTCTTTAAAAAGATATAGGTAAAGTCCCTGAGCAGCACCTTATCCCCATAGGATTTGGACAGATTTTCAAGCTCCACCGTTGTCCGCCCCAAACGGCTGGACGCAGACTCCATCTCTACTTTTCCGTCTATTTCCGGCACTTTCTGATCTCTTAACGCCTCATATCTCTGGATATGGGCTTTCTGCTTGGTGGAACGGGCTCTTGCCCCACGCTGCATCCATTCTAACTCTACCCGTAAAATGGACTGGCGCTTTCTCTCGCTGGCCGCAGCCATATCCAGACGCTCTGCCTTTAATTTCAGAAACCCTTCATAGTTGGTCTGATAGCTGTAAAGCTTTCCTTTATCCAGTTCTACAATCCGGTTGGTCACGCTGTCTAAGAAATACCGGTCATGGGTAATCATTAACAGGGCGCCCTTAAATTTTTTTAAGTATTCTTCCAGCCAGTCAGCCATATCGCTGTCTAAATGGTTGGTCGGCTCGTCTAAGATCAGAAGCTCAGCAGTCGACAACAATACGCTGGCCAGGGCTACTCTCTTTTTCTGGCCGCCGGACAGCGTCTCTATGAATGCTTCATGGTCTGTAATCCCCAGTTTGTTTAACATGGACTTTGCCTGGCTTTCAATATCCCAGACGTGCTCATGGCCTTCGTTGTCCTTTAAAATTGCCTGTAATACCGTATCTTTCGGATCAAATTCCGGATTCTGAGGCAAGTAGCGGATATCCAGGCTCCGGCCTCTGACTACCTTTCCTTCGTCTGGTTCTTCCAGACCAGCAACGATTTTTAACAAGGTGGATTTACCGGTTCCATTAATGCCGATTAATCCCACCTTTTCCCCTTCATTGATGGAAAAGGCAGTATCGTCAAATAAAAGGCGTTCTGTATAGGATTTGCTTAAATGCTCTATTGTTACTAAATTCATCGAATCACCAGCTCTACCGGACAATGATCAGATCCCATAATTTCTGTATGAATGGAGGCGCTTTCCAGCCTGTCCTCTAATGCTTTTGAAACGCAGAAATAGTCGATCCTCCACCCTGCGTTCTTGGCTCTGGCAGAAAAGCGATACGACCACCAGGAATAAATCCCCTCCTGTTCCGGATAGAAATACCGGAACGTATCAATGAATCCAGCTGCCAGCAGGTCGGTAAATTTTCCTCTTTCTTCATCTGTAAAACCGGCATTTTTCCGGTTGGTTTTTGGATTTTTCAAATCAATTTCTTTGTGAGCCACATTCAGATCCCCACAGAAAATCACTGGCTTCGTTTCCTCCAGCTTCTTTAAATAAGCTAAGAATGCATCTTCCCAGGTCATACGGTAAGGAAGTCTTGCCAGCCCGTCCTTTGAATTAGGCGTATAACAGGTAACCACATAATACTCCGGAAACTCTGCGGTAATGACCCGTCCTTCATGGTCGTGTTCTTCTATGCCCAGTCCATAAGACACAGAAACGGGCTCTTCTTTGGTAAACATAGCTGTACCGGAATACCCTTTCTTTTCTGCATAGTTCCAGTATTGGTAATATCCAGGCAGTTCCAGGTCAATCTGCCCTTCCTGCAGTTTACTCTCCTGAATGCAGAATACGTCTGCATCCACTTCTTTAAAATAGTCTAGAAAGCCTTTGCCTACACAGGCTCGAAGGCCGTTTACATTCCAGGAAATTAACTTTTTCACAAAATTTCTCCTTTAATTATAATCAGTTTAAGTATAGCATTTTCTCTCAAAGATTGGAAGAAGAAAGAGTCAAAAAAGCGGCATACCAGGAGGCATTTCCCCTTTGTATACCGCTTTTGGGCAGATTTCTGCTGTTTAGTCTTCTTCTTCGTTGTTTTCCCCTACAGTAAATACCTGTCTCTTACGAGCCATTTCATCGCTCTCTAAGTATTCGTCATAGGTCGTAATCTTATCTACTAACTGGCCGTTAATGATTTCCATAATACGGTTTGCAGTGGTCTGTACAATCTGATGGTCACGGGATGAGAAAATCATTACGCCTGGGAACTTGATCATTCCGTTATTCAAGGCTGTAATGGACTCCATATCCAGGTGGTCGGTGGGTTCGTCTAACATCAGTACGTTTGCACCGGAAATCATCAGCTTGGACAGCATACAGCGAACCTTCTCGCCGCCGGACAATACCTTTACTTTCTTTACTCCGTCTTCGCCGGCGAATAACATACGTCCTAAGAATCCGCGGACATAGGTAACATCCTTTTCCGGAGAATACTGGGTCAGCCAGTCTACAATGGTATCGTCACTGTCAAACTCTGCGCTGTTATCCTTAGGGAAGTAGGACTGGGTAGTGGTAAGCCCCCATTTGTAGCTTCCTTCATCCGGCTCCATTTCGCCTGCTAAAATCTGGAATAATACGGTCTTTGCGTGCTCGTTTGGTCCTACTAACGCTACCTTATCTTCACGGTTTAAGATAAAGGAAATATTGTCCAGAACCTTTACGCCGTCGATGGTCTTGCTTAAATTTTCTACCGTCAGGACTTCGTTTCCAATTTCTCTGGCCGGACGGAAATCAATGTAAGGATATTTCCGGCTGGACGGCTTAATATCATCCAGTTCAATCTTCTCCAGAGCGCGTTTTCTGGAAGTCGCCTGCTTGGATTTGGAAGCATTTGCAGAGAAACGCTGAATAAATTCCTGAAGTTCTTTGATCTTTTCTTCTTTCTTGCGGTTTGCTTCCTTCATCTGACGAATCATTAACTGGCTGGACTCATACCAGAAGTCATAGTTTCCGGCGTAAAGCTGAATCTTGCTGTAGTCAATGTCTGCAATCATGGTGCAGACCTTATTTAAGAAGTAACGGTCATGGGAAACCACGATAACCGTATTTTCAAAATTAATTAAGAATTCTTCCAGCCATGCAATGGCGTCTAAATCCAGGTGGTTGGTCGGCTCGTCCAAAAGCAGGATGTCCGGATTGCCAAACAGCGCCTGAGCCAGCAAGACTTTTACCTTCTGTGCGCCGGTTAAGTCTTTTAACAGGCTGTAATGAAATTCCGGTTCAATGCCAAGTCCATTTAACAGGTTGGCTGCGTCAGACTCTGCTTCCCAGCCGTTCATGGAAGCAAATTCGCCCTCTAACTCTGCTGCCTTGATGCCGTCTTCGTCGGTAAAGTCTTCCTTCATGTAGATGGCTTCCTTTTCCTTCATAATCTCGTATAATCTGGCATTTCCCATGATAACAGCATCTAACACCTGATACTCGTCGTACTTAAAATGATCCTGCTGCAAAAAGGACAGACGCTGGCCCTGAGTAATAATCACCTCGCCGCTGGTAGGTTCCAGCTGGCCGGATAAAATCTTTAAGAACGTAGATTTTCCAGCGCCGTTTGCGCCGATTACACCATAGCAGTTGCCTTCGGTAAACTTGATGTTTACATCTTCAAATAATGCTTTTTTCCCCAGGCGTAAGGTAATGTTGCTTGTACTAATCATTCTGATACCCTTTCTGAAATAACGTCTCAGCGCAATGCGCTCTTTTCTCCATGAAAAGAGGGGTCTTTCCGGCCCCTCTCTATTAATTCTTTATCAAACTCTGTTATACCCGAAAATCCTAATATTTGCAAGGTTTTTTAAGAAATTTATCGGAAAAGTTCAGCCATGCGGAGATTTCCCCTTACAGTTTCCTTCCGTCCCAGTCTTTTAACGCTACGCGGACAGAACGGGCCATCTCTTTACTGAATGCAGCTCCCGTCTTTCTGGCGTAAAACATCTGGGCGTAATTATGAGCTCCATATGGATTATCCGGACGGTACAGTTTGCATTCATCTGCAAACATTTCTTCATATTCTGCTTCGCTAAGCCGGCGGTATGTTTCTTCAAATACCACAAATTTGGGATCAAACCGCTTCCGGAACACTCTCTTATGATCCGGCTTATAATGGCCCAAGCACAGCATTGCCAGCGGGAATACATAGTCGGGAAGATTCAATAACTCCTGGTGATATTCATAGTTTTCCACAATATCTCCGATATAACAGGAACCTATCCCCAATGATTCTGCAGCTATTACCGCATTTTGTGCAGCAGCCATGGTATCTTCACAGGCCAAAATCAAATCGGACTCCTGCGGGGCCTCAAAACAAAATCCTTTGTCTTTCTTCTCTTCGCAGAATTCTTTTACCCCGTTCTTTTTATAAAAGTCAAACCACTTGCTTTGATCGGCCACAAACAGCAGCACCACCGGCGCCTTGGCGATAAACGGCTGGTTGTCGCAGCTTTTACTCAGTTTTTCTTTTGTCTCCTGGCTGCGGATTACAATAATGGAATACAGCATCTGATTGCCTGCAGTAGGCGCCCGCATTGCCGCTTCCAGAATCGCCTGCAGCTCTTCCTCCGTTACCGGCTTGTCGTCATAGGTGCGCAAAGACACCCTGTTTTTCATACATTCTAATACTGGATTTGTCATGATACTCTTCTCTCTTTCTTCGCTTTTCTGCGATTATTGTCTATACATAAAAAACAGCATCCGTTATAATAAAGAAAGAAATTTATTTTAACAGAGGTAATGTTTTATGGAAACCAATCAGTCTCTGACCCAGGGAAATATTGTAAAAAATGTCATTTTGTTTTCAATTCCTTTTTTACTGGCCAACCTCATTCAGGCGCTGTACGGCGCCGTTGATTTGATGGTAATCGGCTGGTACTGCCCGCCGGAAAGCGTGGCGGCTGTCTCTACCGGAACCCAGGTAACCCAGATTATTACCAGTATGATCTCCGGCCTGACTCTTGGCGGTACTGTCTTAGTCGGAAAATACGCAGGGATGAACCGTCCCGACGACATAAAAGATACCATTGCCACCAATCTGACTATCTTTGGCATTGCAGGCATTCTTTTGACCTTCCTGCTTTTGGCCTTTGTTTCTCCGGTTTTAACCGCTTTAAAGACTCCTGCTGCATCCTTTTCACAGGCAAAGGAGTATGTTTCTGTCTGTGCCTGCGGCGTTCTTTTTATCTGCGGATACAATGCCATCAGCGCTACTTTGCGGGGATACGGAGACTCTAAAAGCCCTCTGCTTTTTGTCGCAATTTCCGGCTGTCTCAATCTGGCAGGAGATATTGTCCTGGTAAAATACCTGGATATGGGCGTCTCCGGCACTGCTCTGGCAACCATTGCTTCCCAGGGAATCAGTATGTTTCTGGCCATGTTTTATTTAAACCGACGTAATTTTATCTTCCAGTTCCGGCTGTCTAATTTTAAAATTTCCAAGCCAAAAGCCCTGGAACTGGCCTATGTCGGCATTCCTATCTCCCTTCAGGAATGTATGGTCCGTCTCTCCTTTTTATACCTGACTTCGGTTACCAACCGTCTGGGAGTAAGCGCTGCCGCCGCAGTAGGAATCGCCAGCAAATACGACGTCTTTGCCATGCTTCCTGCCACCTCTGCAGCCAGCGCCCTGACCGCTGTTGTCGCCCAGAATTACGGCGCTGGGAAGTACAAACGAATGAATCAGGCCTTAGCTGTAGCGATTTTTTTCGCCCTGCCATTCTCTGCTGCCTTTTTCCTGTGGGCGCAGATTAACCCAGCTTCCATGATTGGCATCTTCTCCAACGACCCTGCCATCATTGCTGCTGGAATCCCATTTTTTAAGACCTGCAGCTTTGACTATTTATGCGTACTATTTGTATTCACTTTAAATAGTTACTTAAATGGCCGTTCCAAAACCATGTTTACTATGGCAAGCTGCTGCTTCGGCGCCCTGGCGCTGCGGATGCCGCTCATCTATGCTGCCTGCCATTATGCGCCAAATGAACTGGGAATCATCGGTATGGTCGCCCCTGCCGTGTCCGGAATCATGGCTGTTTATACATTTGTTTATGTACTCCGTCTGATGAAGCAGTCCTCTTAAATGCTATATAACACTTATCTTAGATAAAGTTGATTTTCTTTCCGTCCGGCGCACACATTTTTCAGTCGTTCTGCCAGCCCAGCCAGTTTCTCTGGATCCAGCTTTCTGGCATGGGCTGGACAGATTTTTACACATCTCATACAGGAAATACATTTTTCCTCATCCGTTTCCCAGGGGCGTTCCACAGGAATGGCCTGAACCGGACATTTTGCTGCACAGGTTCCGCATTTCAGACAATCATCGTCTGTCTGAGGCTTCATAGGCACTACGCCAAGTTTTTTATATGGCCGGTTGCCTGGAATCCAGTCTGTGTGTTCCTGTCCGGTCAGTTCCTGCTTTCTACTCTTCTCTGCAGCTAAATGCGCTTTGATTGTTTCTCCAAACTCTGCCAGTTGCGCCTGGTCTTTCTCGTCTGGCCGTCCGGCCCCGTACTGGCCCACAATGGAGTGTTCTGCAATGGCGCTGACTGCCGCCGCACACTCAAATCCTGCTTCTGACAGCACATCTTCCATCTCTGCCAGAGTGTCTTCAAACTCCCGATTACCATATACTGCCATTAAAACAGCTTTTGCCTTTTTCGCTGTCATCTGACTCAGACGCTGGGATGCAATGGCCGGCACCCTGCCGCCAAAAGAGGGCATTGCCACAACGCAGACGTCCTCTTCCTCAAACTGATATTTGGAAAAGTCTTCTTCCGGCTGTGACAAATCAATCTGTACGATCTCCTGTCCTTGAAAAAGTGTCTGACAGACCCGATCGGCCGCCTTTTTGGTTCCGCCGGTAGGACTAAAATAGATGCTGTAAAAACTCATGGGAGCCTCCTTTAATACTTATAAATATTCTTTTAATGTAAACTCTGTCTGTTCTCCTATTTTCCTGCTCATAAGTTCAAACAAATTTTCCTTTGTTGCAAACAGATTTTTAGGATTTCTTCCAATAATCAGATATTGATTTTTATCATCAAGTGAAATGTACTTTCGTGTCTCATCATCCAACAGAATATCCGCATTATCAATCACAATCAGTTTGCCCTCTGACTGGCTTATAATGTTCTTGATATTTTTCTGGTAATCAAGGTAATTCAAACAAAGAATCTTGGGATTTATTGCCATACATTCTCTAATAAATGAAAATGAAGCTGTTTTCCCTGTACCCGAATCCCCCAACAAAATAGTTATGTTATTTTTAAATGTAAAATTTACCAAAAAAGAGGAATGTACTGTTGAAAAATGATCCATAACAATCGGCTTACTCTTCATCACTCCACCACTCCTTCAGTTCTTCATAATCACTAATGATTCGTTTACTATCTTTTGTATGGACAATTACAGAATCCATGTCAAAAGGAATTAATGCATATTCACTATACACATAGCCTTTTTCTAAAGCGTACAATACTTCTAAAGCATTCTGTCCGCATTCTTTTAAACAAAAGACCTTATCTGGGTAATAAAGGACATTTAATACAGTCTTACATCCTGCCGAAAGCTTGTCAATATCTAACGCCACCTCATTAAATCTCGACGAAATTTTATACTTTCCAAGCAGCTTTGCGTCATCTATTGTCTTAATAATCCTCTCTGCCCGTTTATCAATCCGAGATGCCGTATTTTGATTAAAAAACAAATCATTTAATTCTATATACTCCATATCCCCAGGAATGTCCCTTTTGTCTTTAAAAATCGTTATCATTATATCGCCTCCAATCCTGCTGCAAGAAACTGTTCTTTTAAAGAAGTTCTTTCATAAATACATTTCATTTTATCATATATCGAAAGTCTATGATGATCTAATCCGCAAATATCGTTATCCATTCGCTCTTCCCATTCACAGCAGGATTTAATCCAGCACTCTCCAATCTGACTCTTTGAAACTTCAAATCCCGTATTTCTTGTCAAATCAAATAAAAGTTTTGCTGCCAGTTGTTCTATATTATGTTCGTAAATATGTTTATCATATTCTACAATTTCTTTAATCTCTTTGTAATTCAAATTTTCTGATTTAATAGCGTGTATTAGTTTTTCTCGTGCTGATATTGCACCCATTCTCTTTTTCAGGAACTCGTCCTCTGGTGCATAAATCCAGTCAATTAAATCTCTAAATTCCAGCAAAATATATTCAAAACATATCATATCCCCCCTATCCAACCCTCATACTTATTATCCGCTTTAAAATATTCTTATTATTCTTGCTAAATTTTTATAATTCCCATTTTAGCATAGAAGCCTAAAAAAGCAAACATCGAAGAAGAGCTTCAAAAACCAATCCTGCCGCTACCCCGCTTTAAAATTGTTATATTTTTAACGTTTATTCGCTCCTATTGTACTGCATTTTATCCAATCGCATTTCCACTCTTGTATATTTTTTCATTTTCTCTGCCTTTTCTTCCTGTCTTTTTGGCAAAAACATAGAAACCTACTACTTCGTTAAAATTTTATCGTTAATTCATTGACAATCATTTTTTTCAGCAGTATAATGACGCCAGAAAGACAAAAACAACTATGTAACCAATCATCAATTTATGCTAAAATAATTAGGAGGATTCAAAGATGGCAAAGACGAAGGCATCCGAAATCATTGACAATGTTGAAGCATTAACTGCAAAACTGAAAGCAATGCGCGAAGCGCAGGCTCAGTTTGCTACCTTTACCCAGGAACAGGTAGATAAAATCTTTTACGCTGCAGCAATCGCTGCAAACCAGGCACGTATTCCGTTAGCTAAGATGGCGGTTGCTGAAACCGGCATGGGCGTTGTAGAAGATAAGGTTATCAAAAACCACTACGCTGCCGAGTACATTTACAATGCATATAAAAACACCAAGACCTGCGGGGTAATTGAAGAGGATCCTGCATTCGGCATTAAGAAAATTGCAGAGCCTATCGGTATTATTGCTGCAGTTATCCCTACTACCAACCCGACTTCTACTGCTATCTTCAAAACCCTGATTGCATTAAAAACCAGAAATGCTATCATCATCAGCCCGCATCCACGTGCAAAGAACTGTACCATTGAGGCGGCAAAAATCGTCCTCGAGGCAGCAGTAAAGGCTGGCGCTCCAGAAGGCATCATCGGCTGGATCGACGTTCCAAGCCTGGAACTGACCAATGAAGTTATGAAGGATGCAGACATCATTCTGGCAACCGGCGGTCCTGGCATGGTTCATGCAGCTTACTCTTCCGGAAAACCGGCATTAGGCGTAGGCGCAGGCAACACTCCGGTTATCATTGACGAAACCGCTGATGTAAAGCTGGCTGTCAACTCCATCATCCATTCCAAGACCTTTGATAACGGTATGATTTGTGCATCCGAGCAGTCTGTTACCGTACTGGAACCGCTGTACGATGCCGTAAAGAAAGAATTTGCATACAGAGGATGCTATTTCTTAAAGCCGGATGAAATCGAAAAAGTAAGAAAGACCATTTTAATCAACGGTTCCTTAAATGCAAAGATTGTTGGCCAGTCTGCCCACACAATCGCCGCTTTAGCTGGTGTCAACGTTCCGGAAAGCACCAAGATTTTAATCGGCGAAGTAGAATCCGTTGATATTTCTGAAGAATTTGCTCACGAAAAATTGTCTCCTGTACTGGCTATGTACAAGGCAAAAGATTTCGACGACGCTTTAGCGAAGGCAGAACGTCTGGTAGCAGACGGCGGCTACGGCCATACTTCTTCTCTTTACATCCATCCATCCCAGACTGAGAAGATTATGAAACACGCTGAGGCGATGAAGACCTGCCGTATCGTAATCAATACTCCTTCTTCTCATGGCGGTATCGGCGACTTATACAACTTTAAGATGGCTCCATCCTTAACATTAGGCTGCGGTTCCTGGGGCGGCAACTCTGTTTCCGAAAACGTTGGCGTAAAACATTTATTAAACATCAAGACCGTTGCCGAAAGGAGAGAGAATATGCTGTGGTTCCGCGCACCTCAAAAAGTTTACTTTAAGAAGGGCTGTATGCCGGTTGCCTTAGATGAACTTGGAACTGTTATGGGCAAAAAGAAAGCCTTCATTGTTACTGACAGCTTCTTATATAAAAATGGCTATGTAAAACCAATCGAAGAAAAATTAGACCAGATGGGTATCCAGCACACCTGCTTCTACGAAGTTGCTCCAGACCCCAACTTAACTTCCGCTACTGCCGGCGCCGCTGCAATGCGCGCATTTGAACCGGACTGCATTATCGCTTTAGGCGGCGGTTCTGCAATGGATGCTGGTAAGATTATGTGGGTAATGTATGAGCATCCGGAAGTAGACTTCCTTGATATGGCAATGCGCTTCATGGACATCAGAAAGAGGGTTTACACCTTCCCGAAGATGGGCGAAAAGGCTTACTTTGTAGCAATCCCGACCTCTTCCGGTACTGGTTCCGAGGTTACTCCGTTCGCCGTTATTACGGATGACCGCACTGGCACCAAATATCCTCTGGCTGACTATGAACTGCTGCCGAATATGGCAATCATTGACGCTGATAATATGATGAATCAGCCTAAGGGCTTAACCAGCGCTTCCGGTATTGACGCTTTAACCCATGCATTAGAGGCATACGCTTCTATCATGGCTACTGATTATACCGATGGTCTGGCCTTAAAGGCAATGAAGAACATCTTTACCTACCTGCCAAGCGCTTACGAAAATGGAGCAAAGGATCCATATGCCCGCGAAAAGATGGCTGACGCTTCCTGTATGGCTGGTATGGCATTTGCAAACGCATTTTTAGGCGTATGCCACTCCATGGCTCACAAACTGGGCGCTTACCATCACCTGCCTCATGGCGTTGCAAACGCTCTGTTGATTACCGAAGTTATGCGGTTTAACGCAGTAGAAGTTCCGCCTAAGATGGGAACTTTCTCCCAGTATCAGTATCCTCATACCCTGTCCCGTTATGTAGAATGTGCAAACTTCTGCGGCGTATTCGGCAAAGACGATCAGGATACTTTAAATAAATTCATTGACAAGATTGAAGAGTTAAAGGCAAGAGTGGGCATCAAGAAGACCATCCGCGACTATGGCATTAAAGAGGAAGACTTCTTAGCTACCCTGGATGAAATGGTTGAGAATGCATTTGACGACCAGTGCACCGGCGCAAACCCAAGATACCCATTAATGAGCGAAATCAAAGAAATGTATCTGCGCGCTTACTATGGCGAGGAAAAAGCAAACTAATATATGATATAAAAGGAGGGTATTGCTATGAAGCTGAATGAGAAAGATATTATCTTTACACGTCCTTATAAAACTTTGTACGCCAATAAAGAGAAAGTAATCAAAGTTTTCGATAAGAAACGCTACTCAAAAGCAGATGTGTTTAATGAGGCTTTAAATGAAGCAAACGTAGAAGAAACCGGCCTGTATATTCCGGAAATCCTTGAGGTTTCCGAAACTCCGGACGGCTGGGCCCTGGTACGCGAAAAAGTCGAGGGCGTAACCTTGGATTCCCTGATGAAAGAGAATCCAGATAAGTTGGAAGAGTACATGGAGCAGTTTGTAGACCTTCAGTTGGAAATCCACTCCAAAAAGTGCCCTGGCCTTAAGAAATTAAAAGCAAAACTTCAGAACCAGATTAACAGCTTAAAGGATCTGGACGCCACCACCCGTTATGAGCTGAGCACCCGTTTAGACGGTATGCCAAGACATACCAAGCTGTGCCACGGCGATTTCAACCCTACCAATATCATTGTTGATAAAAAGGGCAACTGGGCTGTCATCGACTGGGCTCACGCCGCACAGGGCAATGCCAGCGCCGACGCTGCCATGACGTATCTGTTGTTTGCACTGGAAGACCAGAAGCTGGCAGATATGTACATCAACCTGTTCTGCAAGAAGAGCGACACTGCCCGCCAGTATGTAAACCGCTGGCTGCCTATCGTAGCTGCTGCCCAGCTTACCAAGAAAAAGGCAAAAGAAAAAGATTTCCTGATGAAATGGATTGATGTTGTAGAATACGTATAGTTATATTGTTGTTTTTGGATGCTTTCGTCAAAAGAAGTCCCTGGCTGCGGAATTACCCGCAGCCAGGGACTTCTTTATAAATTCCACTTTTTCTTATAAATAAGGTACAGCGGCAGTCCTGTAAATACCATTCCTCCAAGAATATTTCCTATGGTAACCGGAATAAAATTCTGAAGACTTCCTATCACAGTCAGACCTGCCATCTGCTCAGAAGTAATTCCATAAGCCTGCTGTGCCGCAGCAGCATACTCTGGATTTGCAGCCGCCATAATTCCAGCTGGTATGTAAAACATATTTGCAACACAGTGCTCGAATCCACCGATTACAAATGCACAGATTGGGAAAAAGATTGCCCACACTTTTCCCACAATATCTTTTGCGCAAGTGGCCATTAGTACTGCAAGGCATACTAAAAGATTGCACAAAATCCCAGAAGTTACAGCCTGTACCGGAGTAACGGCAAGTTTCCCAACTGCTACTTTAATTGTATATGCCCCCAGAAGACCTCCGGAGTAATTCAGGTTTCCGCTAAAGACAAGTAATGTATCAATAATCAGCGCCCCTATCAGATTGCTGAAATAAACAACTACTAAGTTGTACATCAATCCCTTCCAGGTCGTTCTCTTTGCAAAAACATCCATAACAATCAGACAGTTTCCCGTAAACAGCTCGCCGCCCAGAAACACAATCAGCATCAGTCCTACCGGAAAAATCATGCCAGCCATCGCTCTTGCAAGGCCGACATTTTCAATAGCATGGGAAGCCGTACTGCTGGCTGCGCCGCCAAGTGCAATAAATGCGCCGGCCATAATTCCAAGCAGAATCATTTTTCCAAGAGGAAGCGCCGTTTTGTTCTCGCAGGCTTTCATGTTAAGTTCAATGGTTTCTGCCGGAGTATTAAAATGATTGTTCATAGTTACCTCTCTTCTTAGTTTTTCAAGTTTGTTAAATAACAAACAGTGTTGTATTATACTTGCAATTCCAGGAAAAGTAAATAGAAACCGTACTTTTTCTTCTAAATGTACTGTTGGCGTGGTATACTTAACTGGGAACTATGCGATACAGAAAAATTGTTCCATTTTTACTATTTTACAAAAGAGGGCTTTCTTATGAACCATACCATTACTCAAGAACAGCGTTATGAGATGCTGACCAGCCAGCCTGTAGAAAAGGTAATTCCCCGTCTGGCGGTTCCCACCATTATCAGTATGCTGATCAGTTCGATTTACAACACCGCAGATACGTTTTTCGTCAGCCAGCTGGGAACCAGCGCTTCCGGCGCTGTGGGAATTATTTTCTCCGCAATGGCCATTATCCAGGCCATTGCCTTTATGATTGGCATGGGAAGCGGCAACTATATGGCCCGCTGCTTTGGCGCAGGGGAACAGGAAAAGGGAGAGAAAATCGCTTCTACCGGATTTTTTACCGGCCTCATAGTGGGTACGGCCATCATGGTAATCGGCCTGTCCAATATTGAGCAGATTGTTATGATGCTGGGATCCACGGAGACTATCAAACCTTACGCGGTAGCCTATGCCCGCTACATCTTCCTGGCAGCGCCGTTTATGATGTGTTCCTTTATTATGAACAATCTTCTAAGACTTCAGGGACTGGCCGCTTATGCCATGTTAGGCATTGCATCCGGAGGAATCTTAAATATTTTCCTGGATCCGATTTTTATTTTTGGCCTGGATCTGGGAACCGCAGGCGCGGCGATTGCTACCGGCCTGTCCCAGTTTACCAGCTTCTGCATCCTGCTCTGCCAGTGCAATCTGAGAAAAAGCTGCGTTTCCATCCGTTTTTGCAACTTCGCTCCGTCTTTCTCCATGTACCGGTCGATTATCGTCGGCGGACTTCCGTCTCTGGGCCGCCAGGGAATGGCGTCTCTGGCTACGATTATCTTAAACCTTACCGCACGCCCTTACGGGGACGCTGCTATTGCCGCCATGGCGATTGTCAGCCGATGCGCCATGCTGTTAAACTCCGCTGTAGTCGGATTTGGCCAGGGCTTCCAGCCAGTATGCGCCTTTTCCTTTGGCGCTCACAAGTACAGCCGCGTAAAAAACGCATTCTGGTTCTGTGTGAAAGTCAGCACGATTTTTCTGCTCTGTGTCAGCGTCATTATTTTCCTGTTTTCCGGACACGTCATTGAACTATTCCGGAAAGGCGATCCAGAGGTTATTGCCATCGGAACCCTGGCTCTGCGGCTCCAGATTTGTACGCTGCCCTTAGGCGGGTATCTCACACTGAGCAATATGTGTTCCCAGTCTATCGGCTATGGATTCCGGTCTACCCTGCTTGCCATGTCCAGGCAAGGCTTTTTCCTGATTCCTCTTCTTCTGATTGCGTCCTCTCTATTTGGACTTTTGGGAATCCAGATGGCACAGCCGATTTCCGATCTGTGTACCTTCCTGCTGACCATATTTATTATGAGGGGCATTTTTAAAGAGCTGAATGCCTTGGAACAGCAGGAAACCAGCGGACTGTCTAAAGGCGCTTCTTTCTGACAGCTTCCTTCATGGGAAGTCCTGTGTCATAATCAAGCTGACGCGGCTCATACTCTTCATTTTCCCGCTGACGGGTATAGCCGTCGTTTTCCCAGACAGGCATTTTCTCCGGCCTCCATGGTCTGCAGGCCCACTGATATCCTCTGTACAAATCTCTGGTGTCATTCATATGGCCTAAAAGCTGATCATGGAGCCGATCTCTCACATCTGCTGTTTCCTCCGCATGAATCCGGTTGCAGACCTCATAAGGGTCGGTATTGGTATCATAAAATTCATCGGTATCTAAAAGATGAATGACCAGTTTGTACCGTCCGTCTGTGATTCCCCGCATGATCTGGAGTCCGCCGAATCCGTCATGATCGGTCTCATATCTGGTAAATTCTGTATATACTGCGTCATTTATTTTCACAGAAGCATCCTTAATCTGATCCATCATGCTTTTTCCTTCTAACAGTTTCGGAACCGGCTGTCCAAAATAATCCAGGATAGTAGGCGCAAGATCAATATGAGAGGCCGGATAAGAAACTACTTTTCCTCTGTCCCCGCCTTTTATAATCAGCGGAATATTGGCAACCTCCCGATACATTGCCGCATTTTTCATATCCAGCCGGTGAGCATTCAGCATGGCTCCATGATCCGACGTGAAAATTACCATTGCATCAGGAAATTTTTCTTCCAGCACATTCAGAATTCTTCCCATCTCATAATCCACAAATGAATTGCAGCCTAAAAACTGGGCTAACGCCGGAGTTGGCTTTCTTAATTCTTCCGAAGTCATATTCAAACGGGAACCGGCCCACAACCGCTGCATCATGGGTTTCTGTTCCAGAGTGTCGCAAAAAGCCGGAGTATCGCCAAATTGGAATCCGTCATACATCCGGTTAAATGGCGCAGGGGAAAGACTGGGGCCATGAGGTTCGTCATAAGACACTGTCAGAAAAAAGTCTTCCTCCTCATGTTCCTCTAAAAACCGGAGCGCCCGATCCGTACACCTGTGGGCATAAGTAAATTCTTCTGTCATGTCTTCTGCATAAGAAGTTTCCCTCTTTCTGGATTTTATCCGCTCTTCCTCAGAAAGTTCCTCCAGATAACACCGCATATCATACCAATATTCTGGATCCCAACCGTCGGGGCACGTGCCCAGTCCAAAATAATCGCCTCCGTCCAGATGCCATTTTCCAATATAACCGCAGTGGATTCCCGCGTCTGTCAGCCGCTGTCCAATGGTTTTTACATTGTCTCCCATTGCAATCGAGTTGGTTACCATCCCGTTGGTGTGTGGAAAGGTACCTGTAAAAATGGCGCTTCTTGCCGGTCCGCACACTGGCTGGCAGGTATAGGCATTTTCGTAACGGATTCCCTGGCTGGCCAGTTTATCCAGATTCGGGGTCTTCATTTCAGGGTTTCCATAACAGCCCAGCATATCTTTTCTTGTCGTATCCGTCATTAAAAAAATAATTTGTCTTCTGCTTTTCTTATTATTCATTTTATTTTACCAATTCCTTTAATTTCCCCAGAATTTCCTTGGCCTTTTCCATCATGGCGCCGCTGTCCTGATTCTTTTTATTCATTTCCTGATATAGAAAATAAGGCTGATCCCCCATCTGGAATTTGAGGCGTCCCTTATAAGAAGCCACCATAGGAGGAATCCCGACTGCATCCAGTCGGGCCTTGGGATACATCGTCAGCCGGACTTCCTGGCGGTTAATCAGCACTTCCGTCACAAATACGCTGTGGGCTAATCCCTTTAATGCCGCAATCCGCAGCAGATTTTCCACAGCTCTTGGAATCTCTCCAAACCGATCCATCAGTTCATCCTGCATATCCATGTATTCATCTTCATTTTCAATCGAAGAAATCCGCTTATAAATATCCAGTTTCTGATATTCATTTTTAATGTAAGAAGATGGAATGTAAGCGTTAATATCGCAGTCCACAACCGTCTCGTAAGCTTCCTCTTCCTTTGCAACGCCCTGAATGGCTCGGACTGCCTGATTTAACAGCTTGCAGTAAAGGTCATAGCCAACCGCTTCCATATGGCCATGCTGTTCTGCGCCCAGAACGTTTCCAGCGCCTCGGATTTCCAGATCCCGCATGGCAATCTTGATTCCGGATCCCAGCTCTGTAAATTCCCGTATGGCCTGCAGACGCTTTTCTGCATCTTCCTTTAACAGCTTATCCCTGCGGTACATCAAAAATGCATATGCCGTCCGGTTGGATCTTCCCACGCGCCCCCGAAGCTGGTAAAGCTGGGACAATCCCATGTGATCCGCGTCATGCACAATCATGGTGTTGGCATTGGGGATATCTAATCCGGTTTCGATAATTGTTGTGGATACCAGCACGTCAATCTCTCCATTGATAAAGTCCAGCATAATCCGCTCCAACTCATGTTCCTTCATCTGGCCATGAGCAAAGACCACCGTTGCCTCCGGCACTAAGGCCGCTATCCGGTTGGTCACTTCCACAATATCGTTGACTCGGTTATATACGTAATAAACCTGTCCGCCTCTTGCCATTTCCCGATGGATAGCTTCCCGAACCATCTCTTCGTTGTATTCCATGACATAAGTCTGGATAGGCGTCCGGTCAATAGGCGGCTCTTCTAATACGCTCATGTCCCGAATTCCTACCAGGCTCATATGCAGGGTTCTGGGAATCGGGGTTGCCGTCAGCGTCAGAACGTCTATGTTCTTTTTTAACTGCTTAATCTTTTCTTTATGGGTTACTCCAAACCGCTGCTCTTCATCAATAATCAGAAGTCCCAGATCTTTAAACACTACATCCGAGGACAGTACCCTGTGGGTTCCGATTAAAATGTCTACCTGGCCTTTTTTCAAATCCTCCAGGGTCTTTTTCTGCTGAGCAGGCGTCCGGAATCTGGACATCATATCTACCCTTACAGGAAAGTCTTTCATTCTCTGGACAAAGGTATTGTAATGCTGCTGGGCCAGAATGGTAGTCGGAACCAGATAGACCACCTGCTTGCTCTCCTGAACCGCCTTAAAAGCTGCTCTCAGGGCAATCTCCGTCTTGCCGAATCCAACGTCTCCGCAGATCAGCCGATCCATGATTTTCGTACTTTCCATGTCTGCTTTAGTCGCTTCAATGGCATCCAGCTGATCATCTGTCTCTTCATAAGGGAATAACTCTTCAAATTCCTTCTGCCAGACCGTATCCGGCCCGCATGGAAAACCATTGCCGGACTGACGGGCTGCATAAAGCTGTACCAGATCCTTTGCAATCTGCTGAACAGCTCCTTTTACCCTTGTCTTGGTTTTGCTCCATTCCCCGCCGCCCAGCTTATTCAGCTTTGGCTTTTTGGCCTCTGCGCCTGCGTATTTCTGGATTCCTTCCAGCCTGGTTGCCGGCAGATACAAATTGCCTCCATCTCCGTACTCGATTTTCATGTAGTCTTTTACCACATGATCCTGCTCGATTTTTTCGATTCCCCGATAAATACCGACTCCATGGTCTTCGTGAACCACATAATCACCGACGGACAATTCGGAAAAACTCTGAATCTTCTTTCCTTCGTAAGCGGTTTTTTTGCGTCTCTTCTTTTTCTTTTCCGCCCCGAACATATCACCTTCTGTGATAACCACAAACTTCAGCAGCGGATATTCAAAACCTCTATGGAGATTTCCGTAAACGACCATGATTTCTCCTGGGCGGACGCTTTCTGAATCAGGAGTTTTCCCTTCTTCATCTGGACAGTATGCTTTTAACTCATATTCCCGTAAATCGCTGGCCAGGCGGCTGGCTCTTGTTCTGGAACCAGACAGCAGGACAACCCGATACCCGTTCTTTTTCCATCGGGTTAAGTCCTTAATCAGAATCTCAAAGCTGTTCTGATAGGAATTGACATTTTTTACGTCAAATCCGAACTTTTCGTTTACTGTCAGATTGGTTAAATTCTGATCCAGACCGGTCAGATACACCGTCCGGTCTGTCTGTATCCTGGCTAAAATTTCTTTTGCAGGATATAACACCTCGGTCTGGCTCGGCAGAAGGTAACCTTTTTCCAGACGCTGAATCATACTCTCCCGAAATTCCGTCTCTACGGTTTCTCCTTTTTCCCGCAGTCTTAAGGGTTCGTCCAGGAAAACAATTCCGCGCCCATCTGAAATCCATTCCTTAAAATAGTCAAAAAAGGAGACCGTATCTTTGCAGAAGTACCGGACGTAGGCGTCCAGACCGGATACCTTCCATCCTTCTTTTAGTTCTTCTGCAAACTCCCGAATAACAGCCCGAATCCGGCTGGCTTCCTCAATTTTTTTCTGGCTTCTTAAGGATTTTTCATAAACTTTGGCCTCTTTTTCCATAGCCTCAATTCCGGCTGACAGCTGCTCCGAAGTAACCACTACCTCGATTGCCGGATATATGGTAACCGACTCCAGTTGTTCGATGGATCTCTGGCTTTCCAGGTCAAACGTACGGATAGAATCTACCTCATCGTCCCACAGCTCAATCCGGACAGGGGATTCTTCTGTCAAAGGGAATACGTCAATAATTCCGCCTCGGATGGAAAACTGTCCCATACCGTCTACCTGGGCCATACGTTCATATCCCATGGCAGTCAGACGGTTTCTCCACTCATTCAAATCGATCGTCTCCCCGCCAGACACGGTAAGCGTCTGATTTTTCAGATGATCGAGAGGAAGCAGATGATCCATCAGACCATCTATGGTAGTAACCACTACGCCCTCTGGTTCTTCCATTAAATGGCGCAAAACCGCCAGACGTTCCCGCACCATCAGATTTCCATGAATATCTGCACTAAAAAACAGCAGGTCCTTTGCCGGATACAGCCATACCTGCTTTGTAAAATTGCGGAAATCGTCATAGATTTCTCTGGCTCTCTGGTCGTCATACGTAACAACCAGTTTCCAGCCCCCGCTGCCGCCCAGTTCGTGCATCAGCTGCACTTTCTGGGAATCCATGCTTCCGGTCACATGGATAGGGCCTTTTCCTGTTTTAAGCGCCGTTGTCAGATCTTCATACTCTTTTAGTTCCACCAGAGGGTTTATCATGGTTTCCTCTTTCCTTTCAGTTCTTTTTACTGTTATAGCGGTTCATTGCCGCCTCAATTCCATCCAGAATCATTGCCTGTGCTGCCTGTCCTGCTTCTTTTGCGGCATCATCCATGACCCTGCTTTCAATCTGGGAAAAATGTCCCAGCACATAATCCGCCAGATCCATCCGATCCGGTTTTGCCCCTACGCCTACTTTTATTCTTGGAAACTCCTGGGTTCCCAGATGGGCAATAATACTTTTGATCCCATTGTGGCCGCCTGCGCTGCCCTTTTTACGGATCCGGAGCTGCCCTGGTTCTAAGCTGATGTCGTCATATATTACTATAATATGATCCGGATCCACCTTATAGAAATCCGCGGCCGCCCGAATACTCTCTCCGCTTAAATTCATAAAGGTCTGGGGCTTTAAAAGAATGACCTTTTCTCCGCCGATTAGTCCCTTTCCGCACAGCGCCTTGTGCTTTTTTTCTTCTATGGACGTCCCCAGCTGGTCCGCCAGAGCGTCTAATGCCATAAATCCGGCATTGTGTCTTGTATTTTCGTACTGCTTTCCTGGATTTCCCAGTCCTGCGATCAGATACATATTGTTTCCTCCATTCTGTACACGCCGCAAAGCGCTAAACCGCCCAGGGGTGGGGGTCTAACGCTGCTTTTTGTTATGGTTTAGTATATCCCATTTTCATTACTTTGTATACTGCTTTTTATCATTGCGCCAGCCGTTCTTCTATGCTATACTTTCTATGTACGCTTATATAAGTTCATAATAGGTTGAACGTTTCTACCAGCTGCCGGAAATAGCTGACTATAAGCTTTTTTCCGGTACTGGTTTTTTATTTTCACAGGAAGATATCCTATGATTCTGCCAGTATATTCATGTATCAAGAGAGGAGAAGTAATTGATTATGAACCAGACTGATTTTGACGTAATTATCATCGGAGCCGGACCATCCGGTATTTTTTGCGCCTATGAATTAATCGAGAAAAAGCCGGATTTAAAAATCCTGATGATCGAAAAAGGCCGCCCTATTGAAAAACGCGTCTGTCCCAAGCGTACCACAAAAGTCTGCGTAGGCTGCAAGCCTTGTTCCATTACCACTGGATTTGCAGGCGCCGGCGCATTCTCTGACGGAAAACTTTCCTTATCTCCGGATGTAGGCGGACATCTGCCGGAAATCCTTGGGTATGATAAGGCCACTGAACTGATTCGGGAATCCGACAACATTTATCTGAAATTTGGCGCAGATACCAATGTCTACGGCGTCGATAAGCAGAAGGAAATCGAGGAAATCCGCCGGAAAGCCATTCAGGCCAACTTAAAGTTAATTGAATGTCCAATCCGCCATCTGGGAACAGAGGAGGGATACAAAATCTATACCCGCCTCCAGGAGCATCTTTTATCCCAGGGCGTTCACATGGAATTTAACACCATGGTTAAAAATATTATCATTGAAAACGGCCAGGCAGTAGGCGTCACTACTGATAAGGGCGAAACCTTTACTGCTCCGGAAATCGTTGCTGCAATCGGAAGGGAAGGTTCCGACTGGTTCAGCCACATCTGCGGCGAGCATGGCATCGAAACCCAAGTAGGTACTGTAGACATCGGCGTCCGTGTGGAAGTACGGGACGAAATCATGGAATTTTTAAATAAAAATCTCTACGAAGCCAAGCTGGTCTACTATACCCCTACCTTTGACGACAAAGTTCGTACTTTCTGTACCAACCCGTCCGGCGAGGTCGCTACCGAATACTATGAAAACGGACTGGCAGTGGTAAACGGCCATGCATACAAATCCAAAGAGTATAAAACTACCAATACCAACTTTGCCCTTCTGGTATCCAAAAACTTTACCAAACCGTTTAAGACCCCGATTGAATACGGCAAGCACATCGCCCAGTTAAGCAATATGCTGTGCGACGGCAAGATTCTGGTTCAGACCTTCGGCGACTTCCAGAGAGGACGCCGCACTACTGAAGAACGTCTCTGCCGCAACAACCTGATCCCAACCTTAAAGGATGCCGTTCCAGGCGACTTATCCCTGGTTTTCCCGCACCGTATCATGGTGGACATTAAGGAAATGCTGCTGGCCCTGGATAAGGTAACCCCTGGTATTGCCAGCGATGAAACTCTGCTGTATGGTGTAGAAGTCAAATTCTACTCAAACAAGGTAGTCGTAAACACCGACTTTGAAACCAGCATCAAAGGCCTTCGCGCTATCGGCGACGGCGCTTCCGTTACCCGCGGTCTGCAGCAGGCCTCTGCCAACGGAATCAGCGTTGCAAGAAGCATTTTAAAAAAGCATTTTGAACTGTAATCCTGCAGAACAGACTGTCAAAAAACAGGTGTCAGAAATCCAAGGATTTTCTGGCACCTGTTTCTTATTTGTTTCTTATTTCCAGTCAAATTTTGTTAAATGGCCTTCCATAGTCATTTTCTCAAATCCGTTCTGCCGAAGCGCTTCATAAAGAATAATTGCAACGGAATTTGACAGATTTAAGGAACGGATATCTCCCCACATAGGGATTCTCACGCAGGTTTCCTGATGATCCAGAAGGATTTCTTCCGGAATCCCCCTGCTCTCCGGCCCAAACATAATATAGCAGTCCGGCTCATAGGAAACATCTGTATACACGCTGGGCGCTTTTGTAGTCGCCATATAAATTTTGGCTTCCGGATTTTTCTCTAAAAAATCCTGAAAATCACTGTACACCGTCACGTCCAGTTTATCCCAGTAATCCAGACCGGCTCTCTTTAACTGCTTTTCATTCAGCTTAAATCCCAGAGGCTCAATCAGATGAAGCCTGGTGTCCGTCGCCACGCAGGTCCGTCCGATATTTCCCGTATTGGCCGGCATCTCCGGCTCATATAATACAATATTAATCATAATTCTTTCTCCAGTTTGTTGATAAAGCGTTTGATCCTCTCCAGAGCCTTTTTCAAATCCTCCAGGGAATAGGCGTAAGAAATACGCAAATAACCTTCTCCGCAGTCTCCGAACGCAGTGCCTGGGACAACCGCTACTTTTTCTTCTCTCAAAAGCCTGGTTGCAAACTCGTCAGAAGTCATTCCGAACCGCTTAATACACGGGAACGTGTAAAATGCTCCGTATGGTTCAAAACAGTCCAGTCCCATTTCCTTAAATTCGTGCATCAGATAACGGCGGCGCTGGTTATAGGCTTCCCGCATATTTTTAACGTCTTCATCGCTGTTGCGCAGCGCTTCCACTCCGGCATACTGGCTGGTGGTCGGCGCGCACATAATGGCAAACTGATGAATCTTTAACATCTGTGTCAGAATCTGTTCCGGCGCGCAGGCATATCCCAGACGCCATCCAGTCATGGCAAAGGCCTTGGAAAATCCGTTGATTAACACCGTTCTCTCCTTCATGCCAGGAAAAGAAGCAATGGTAGTATGTTCGCCCTTATAGGTAAGCTCCGAGTAAATCTCATCGGAAATTACAAATAAATCTTTTTCTATTACAATCTTTGCAATGGCCTCCAGATCTTCTTTTTCCATAATTGCTCCGGTCGGATTATTGGGGAATGGAAGCACTAAAATCTTGGTATTCGGCGTAATTTTCTCCAGCAGCTTTTCCGGAGTCAGCCGGAAATCATCTTTGGCCTCCAGCTCAATAATAACCGGAACGCCCCCTGCTAAAACCGTACAAGGCACATAAGAAACGTAGCTCGGCTGCGGAATCAGGACTTCCTCTCCTGCCCCAGGATTAATCATGGCTCTTAAAGCGATGTCGATGGCTTCGCTGCCGCCTACTGTTACCATAATTTCATTGGAATAATCGTAAAGCACATGGTAACGGCGTTTTAAATATCTGGAGATTTCTTCTTTTAATTCCTTTAAGCCTGCATTAGAAGTATAAAAAGTACGTCCCCGTTCCAGGGAATAAATGCCTTCCTCCCGAATATGCCAGGGAGTATCAAAATCCGGCTCGCCTACGCCCAGGGAAATAGCGTCCTTCATTTCACTTACAATATCAAAGAATTTACGGATTCCAGACGGCGGAATCTGCACAATGGTATCAGATAATGGATTTCTCATAAGCTAATCGGCATCCTTTCATCGTGGATCGGATCTGCAATGACCGTCCCATGATCTTTATATTTTTTCAATACAAAGTGGGTCGCCGTACTCAGTACAGAATCCAGGGTGGAAAGTTTTTCAGATACAAAAAGCGCTACCTGGCGCATGGTCTTTCCTTCAATAATAACCGTAAAATCATAACCGCCGGACATTAAAAATACGGAATCCACCTCGCTGTACTGGTAAATGCGTTCTGCAATCTTGTCAAAGCCCATGCCTCTCTGAGGAGTAACCTTCACTTCGATTAAAGCCTGTACTTTTTCTTCGCTGGTGTTGTCCCAGTTAATCAGGGTATGGTATCCGCAGATAATCCGCTCTTTTTCCATGTCCGCGATTTCATTGGCCACCGCCACTTCACTCTCTCCTAACAGAATCGCCAGATCGTGAATGTCGATTCTGCTGTTTTTTTCCAGTACCGCTAAAATCCTCTCTCTCATGTTGTCTCCTCCTTAACGTTCTTGTTTTTCCTATATCTGGGGCTTAAAATCCGGCAGTACCCGATATATTTCATCCGGCCTCGGCCGTTCCATGCAGCCCATTTCATCGCCATAGCGGATTTCTTTTGCCGCTCCTGGCGCTGTCTGTCCAATTACAGCGGCCCAAATCCCCTGCTCCCTGAACCTGGCAGCCAGACGTCCTCCATTGTCTGATACCATTACAGCGCAGTTGCCGGACCATAACCGGTACGGGGTCAGCTCATACCGTTCGCAGAGCTCAATGGTGCTCTGCCTTACGGGAATTGCCCGAAGGTCAATGGAAATCCCTGTGTGATAGGTTCCGGAAAGCGTCCAAAGGGCGGTGAAAATACCGCCCTCTCCTGTCATTTCAAATTCCGTTGCCCCTAATCTTTCTGCATTTTCCCAGGTAAGCTTTCCGTCTGTCTCTGTCTTAATAAGAAATTGATTGAAATACTCTTTTGAAAACCTCTGGAGCAGTTCTTCCTGCTTTGCCCTTGCAATGGCAGCCGTTCCCAGCTCCCCGATGTAACCGGCGGCCACCAAATCCTGGCCCAGCTCCATCCGTCCAAGTTTTTCTCTGTCTATCTTCCGAATCATACTGCTGCTCCTTCTGCCGCAACTTCAGGCGCCGGCGCTGGTGCGGGAGTTTCTGCAGGCTGCGGCGCTGGCGTCTCTGCAGGCGCTGCCGGCTGCGTCTCCAGCCCGATTCCAGGGCCATATGCGTCCGGATGAGTTTCCTGGGGCTGTGTCGGCTCCGGATTCGTTGGCGCAGGTTCGGAAGGCGCCGGCGTTTCCGGAACAACCGGCTGTCCTATCGGCGGTACTGGCGCAGATACTGCTGCCGGCCCCACGCGGTAAACAGCTTTGGATGCGTAATAAACGTCCTCATTTAACAAGGTCTTTTCCACTTCTTTTCCATCTATATACACATATTTCCACAGCCTGGATTCCAGTCCGTAATGAGCCGACTGCTCTTTTACCCTGGCTCCTGGCTTTAAAGACGGATCCGGAATTTCTTTCGGCGCTCCTGGATCCGTTCTTCTCAGAGTCTCCGACACATACTTGACCTCTCGGTTGGCTGGTCTGGTCTCTTTTCCATAAATTGTAAACGTCAGGGTTCTTCCCTCTGTCTTTCCTTCTACATAAATCGGCGTGCTGTAATTGTTGGTAATCTTAATATCCTTTACCGTTCCCGCAATGGCCGCGTCCATAGAAGGTTTTACGTAAGTTACAATCATGGAATGGTTCTGTCTCTGGGTAATCTCCAGTTCTGCCTCCAACGCCGCATTGTAAAGAGTGGTTGCCAGCTGGCATACGCCTCCGCCAATGCTGTCCACTACTCTGCCGTTTTCGTAAGAAGCAGCATTTTTATAGCCGTTTTCAACGGTAAGCGGCTGCAGGCATTCATAGCCAGACAGCGTTTCTCCAGGCATTAAAATATGGTTGTCTATCTTGGATGCGCCTACCTGGACATTGGTCGCTCTGGCATAACCGCTGCTGCTGAAATCAGTAGAAAAGGTTCCTAAAACATCCTGAATCCCTTCCAGGTCTTCGGTCGTAATCCTTGGCTGCTTTTCTGCAATCTGAACGTCTACCGTAACGGCATATGACTCGCTGAGATATTCCACGCCATTTTTTAACAATTCATTAAATGCCATATTTGTGGCCTCTATATCTATCGTCTGCCCCGCCACAGAAGGCGTGACAACAAGCTCTCCATCTACCACATCGATTGACGCGTCTGCTGGTTCTTCCAGCAGTCCGGCTGACTTGCTTTCAATAAAGTCTTTTACTTTTCCTTCCTCTACTGAAACTTCTACGCCGATGTGCTCCGGTTCTGCCTTCAAATCCACCTGGGTCACATAGCGTTTTATCAGATTTCCGCCCTGATACTCTGCCAGCGCCTGGCCAACCTCTTCCTGGTTGCTCCAGAACAGTCCCAGTTCGCCTGCGGTGGTGTCTGCCTCTTCTCCCACAATGTCCAGGGTAATCTTCTTATCAGATAAGGTCTTTACATATTCTGCAATCGCCTGATCCGCTTCCTCTTTCGTCATTCCTCCCAGACTGATTTCATCTGCGTAAACGCCTTCCGGTATCCGGCTTTCTGCCCATGCCGGAACTGCCGGCACAAACGTCAGGGCTGCTGCACAGATTCCGATTCCCCAATATTGTTTTACCATACTCAAAATCCTTTACTCCCACCGTCCTGAATTGTCCATTAAATTGCAAGCGCGCTGAGTACCAGAGGAAGTACCATTGCGATTACTAATAAAATTACAATTACGGCAGATACAATTTTCTTTGTCTTCTTATCGTTCATATTGATCATAATTCTTCACCTCTTATATTTTACCATACCGAGACAGAATCTGATCCGTCAGTCGGGATGCTTCATTCCTTGTCAAATGCTCAATTTGCAAAGATACGTTTATTCTATGATATTTTATCAAATCATGCAAGCGTTCTTTTTGCCTTTTTGTAGCCGGCTGTTCTCTTTTTACGCGGTAAATCAAGGGTTTCTGCCAAAATGCGTCCGGCTGTTCTGCCCCGTAGGCCGCCATCAGCGCAAGATACAGACGGCTGGCCGCCCTGGCGTCTTCTTCCGCCCTGTGAGCCGTTTTCATTGGCACATGAAAATACCGGCAGGCCGCAGACAGATTTTTCTTTTCTTCTTTCGGCATAAATTGCCTGCAAAGAGCCAGGGTATCGATTCCATTTTTCTCCCAGGCGGAAATCTTTCCCCAGTTTAAAGCCGCTCTCTTTAAAAAACTGTAATCAAACAGAATCCTGTGTCCCAGCAGGGGAAGATCGCCTGCAAATTCTACCGCATCTTTTATAACGTCTTCAATGTCCGGCGCGTCTTCCAGCATGGACGCCTGGATTCCGGTCAGCTGGACAATCCGCTCCGGAAGCTCTCTTCTGGGATTGACAAACGTGGAAAACCGCTCTGTCTCCTCTCCGTCTATCACTTTTACGGCGCCAATCTCTATGATTTTATCCTGTTTTGCATCAAGCCCTGTCGTCTCGATGTCTATGGCAACATAAGATCGATCCATGTTTCTCTCCTGATCCTTTTACTCTTGTGCGCTTGGACAGTCATCCTTTAAAAAACATTCCCTGCACTTCGGGCTTCTGGCTGTACAGATAGTCCGTCCCAGCGTAATAATATGGATGTTCCACAAAATCCAGTGATCCTTTGGCAGAACTTCCATCAGACTGTACTCTATCTTTTCCGGATCTTCCTCCGCAGTCAGCCCCAGTTTTCGGGAAATCCGCTTTACATGGGTGTCTACTACAATACTGGGCTCATTATAAATATTGCCCCGAATCACATTGGCCGTTTTTCGTCCTACCCCTGCCAGGGAAGTCAGATCGTTTATATCTTCCGGCACAATTCCCCCATATTTTTCCACCAGGTCTTTGCAGCAGGAGATGATATTTTTTGCTTTCATGTGGTAAAAACCAATGGAATGGATGTCCTGTTCCAGTTCCTTAAGATTAGCATCTGCAAATTTCTCTAAAGTATCATACTTTTTAAATAAATCTGCCGTTACGATGTTGACTCTTGCGTCCGTACACTGGGCGCTGAGAATCACTGCGATTAAAAGCTGCCAGGGCGTCTCATGGTTCAGATAGCACCGGTATTCCGTCCCGTATTCCCTGTCCAGCGCCGCTAAAATCCGGCTTACCCTCTGCTCCCGTTCTTTCTTGCTTTCTTTTTTTGCCATCTTTTATCCTTTCTTCATACAGGTGTCTGTAAAATGGTAAAAGCGAAACCACTTCGCGTTGTGGGTTAAGGGATCCCTGTTTTTGTAGTCAAACAGCACTGCGGAACCATCTCCAAACACTTCTAAGTGGGCCATCTTTGCCATCTGTTTGGAATCGTACCCTTCATACCCCTGCAAATACCGGCGGCTGGCTTCTTCTTTCATAAAGAAATCCCGTACCGCTGTCTTAAACAGGCTTTGATCCATTGCAAAATCCGGCCTGCTTTTTGCATTTTCCCTCAGATACAAATCCATCATCAGCGCATTCCGGAACACTTCCAGTTTTTCAGGAGAAAGTATGGACTCTCCAAACCGGAACAACAGTTCAAATCTGGCCAGGCGGCTTTGTCCAATGTCTGCGGCTCCTTCTTTTTCGTACCAGTCTGCCAGGGCTTCGTAAAGGGCAAACGGCTGGTCAAACTCCTGTTCCAGCAGCTTCACAGAATTTCCAAACTGCCCGCTGTTATAATGAATCTCCACCATCTCTTCTATCCGTTTCAGCTGAAGGACATCGCTGTAAGACAGCCATTTGGTAGACAGCACCTCATAGGGCGGTTCTCCGGTAAACAACAGCTCATACTTGTCCTTCTGCTCTTCCATGTAGGATCCTTTTAATACCTTTAAAAATCCCAGCTGCAGCTGTTCCGGCTCCATCCGGTACACCTGATTAAAGGAATTTTGAAAGCTTTCCAGATTTTCAAACGGCAGTCCTGCAATGAGATCCAGGTGCTGATGGATGTTGTGTCCCTTATTGATCTGCGCAGTAATCCGCCTTACCTCTTCCAAATCCATTTTCCGCCGGATTTCCGTAATGGTATGGGGATTGACTGTCTGTACGCCGATTTCCAGCTGAATCAGGCCAGGACGCATCTTTGCCAGAAGCTCCAGCTCTTCCTGATCCAGAAGGTCTGCCGCAATTTCAAAATGAAAATTGGTCACTCCGTTGTCATGGTCTGAAATGTACTGCCAGATTGCCATGGAATGACTTTTTTTACAGTTAAACGTACGGTCTACAAATTTTACCTGAGGCACGTTATGTTCCAGGAAAAATCCCAATTCTTCCCGTACCAGATCCAAATCCCGAAACCGGACGGATTTATCGATGGAAGACAGGCAGTAACTGCAGGAAAACGGGCAGCCTCTGCTGCTTTCATAGTAAAGAATCCGGTTATGGAACCGTTCCAGATCCTGATACACAAACGGCACTTTGCTTAAATCCATCACTGGACGGGGCGGCGTTATGCATACGCTTCCATCCTGTTTTCTAAATGCCAGACCCGCAATCTTTGTCAGACCGTTTTCCTCTAAAAAACAGCCTCCGTCCAGCAGTTCGGCAAAGGTTTCTTCGCCCTCTCCAATCATCACTCCATCTGCCTGGGGCCACTCTTCTAAAATCTTTCTTGCATCATAGGAGACTTCCGGACCTCCCAGCCAGATTTTCACATCCGGAAGGACTTTTTTCAGATCCGCCGTTATCTGGCGCACATAGGCAATGTTCCAGATATAGCAGGAAAACGCTGCAGCATCCGGTTTTCTCCTATACAAATCTCCCAGGATTTTTTCCATCTGGTTATTAATGGTGTATTCGCAGATTTCAATATCCGGCCTGTCTGAGGAATGCTGCAGCATTTCGTCTGCGTAAGCTTTCAGGCAGTATACGCCCAGATTGGAGTGAATATACTTTGCATTAATTGCCGTCAACAATACTTTCATTATACGTCAATCTCAATCTTTCTGCCTGTCGGCTGATACTGGTAATAACGGACTCCCGCAGCGTTTAACATCCTCTTGGACGCTTTGACTGCCGGTGTGTCTGCGTACTTGTCGCAGGCGTAAATCAGGGTCTTGATTCCTGCCTGGATAATGGCTTTTGCACACTCGTTGCATGGAAATAAGGTTACATAAAGTTTGCTTCCCTCTAAACTGCCGCCCCGATAGTTTAAAATTGCATTCAATTCACTATGGGTAGAATAAAAATACTTTGCATTGTAGGGATCTTCTTTTTCGCATTCCTTTCCCCATGGGAATTCATCATCGGAACACCCTTTTGGGAATCCGTTGTAGCCCATAGACAGAATCTTATTGTCCTGGCTGACAATGCAGGCCCCTACCTGTGTGCTTGGGTCTTTGGATCTCTTGGCAGAAAGTTCTGCAACTCCCATAAAATATTCATCCCAGGTAATGTAATCGCTTCTTTTATCTGACATTGCGTTTTCTCCTTATTGCGCTTTTATGATGTGGTATCCTGCAGCCTTTGTTAAACGGTTCATAATGGCCTGGCCGATCTGGTCTCCAGGAAAGCTTTCTGAGTAAATCACGTCTGCTCCTAAATCGTCAAATTCCCGAAGAACTGCATATAAGTTGTGGGCCACCGTCTCTTCTTTTGCCCGAATGCCAATGGACTGGATCATACCGGCCGGATAGCAGGTTCTGGTCTCATCCGTACAGATAATTCCTACCTTCTTTCCTTCTTTTAACGCCTCTCTTGCCAGGCGGTTAATGGTTTTTACTACCTGATCCATCTCGCCTTCTACCAGGGTCAGAGGAGCTTTGGGCGCATAATGACGGTACTTCATACCTGGCGCTTTCGGATGTTCTCCTTCTTTCATAGGCCCCAGAATCGCCGGATCCATTTCTGCCTCTCCCAGGGTTTCTCTTACCATCTCAATCGTAATGGCGCCAGGCCGCAGAATCATTGCTACAGGGCCTGTTACATCAATAATTGTAGATTCCAGCCCGATTCCCACCGGACCTCCGTCTACTATCATATCAATCTTTCCTTCCATATCCTGCCATACGTGATCCGCCGTCGTCGGGCTTGGACGTCCGGAACTGTTTGCGCTGGGGGCCGCGATGGGCACTCCTGCCAGGCGAATCAGGGTTTTTGCGACCGGATCGGAGGGCATCCGGACTGCTACGGTATCCAAGCCTCCCGTCGTCCCGTAAGGAACCAGATCCGTTTTCTTAAAAACCAGGGTCATAGGGCCAGGCCAGTAACAATCCATCAGCTTTTTAGCCATATCCGGAATTTCTGCAGCCAATGGCTTTAATTCTTCCGGACTGGAAATATGGGCGATTAAGGGATTGTCTGATGGTCTGCCTTTTGCTGCATAAATCTTCTTTGCCGCTTCTTCATCCAGAGCATTGGCTCCTAAACCATAAACGGTTTCGGTCGGGAACGCTACCAGACCGCCTTCTCTTAAAATACGGGCTGCTTCTTCCAGCTCTTCCTCTTTTATCCGATCCGAATCTGTTACTGTTATCCGCTTTGTCTCCACTTTATCATCACTCCTGTTTTGTTTTCAGCAGTATCTGGCTGCTGTATAGTGGACGAATGCCGCGGCAGGGGAAACCGTTGATCCGGCTCCGCTTACCGCGGCTTAATATCCGTAAAACCTATTTAATCTCTTGCCATATTTACAAACTTGGTGTATTCTGGCCGCCATAAAAGCTCCACTGTTCCAATCGGGCCATTACGCTGTTTTGCAATAATAACTTCTGCCACATTGGGTTTATCTGTATCTTTGTTGTAATAATCGTCTCGATACAAAAACATAACTACGTCCGCATCCTGCTCAATGGCCCCCGATTCTCGCAAATCGGAAAGCATAGGACGGTGATCCTGTCTGGTTTCGCAGGCGCGGCTTAGCTGGGAAAGGGCCACTACCGGAGCGTTCATCTCCCTGGCCAGGGCCTTTAAGGATCTGGAAATCTCAGAAATCTCCTGCTGTCGGTTATCGCCGCTTTTTCCGCTTCCGCTCATTAACTGAAGGTAGTCAATGATAATCATGGAAAGGCCGTATTCCAACTTCATTTTTCTGCATTTAGACCGCAGCTCTGTAATGGAAATACCAGGCGTATCGTCAATAATCAGCTTGGAACCACCGATGATTCCAATTCCCTCTACCACTGCATCCCAGTCGGAATCCGTCAGGCTGCCGGTCCTAAGCTTCTGGGAGTCCACGTTGGACTCCATGGACAGCATACGGTTTACCAGCTGCTCTTTTGACATTTCCAGACTGAATATCATACAGGGCATATTTTTCTTAACTGCCACATAGTCTACCAGATTTAAGACGAAAGCGGTCTTACCCATGGAGGGACGGGCTGCAATCAAAATAAAGTCTGACGGCTGCATACCGGAAGTCTTATAATCCAGATCAATAAATCCTGTCGGAATACCCGTAACCGCTCCCTGATTGCGGGACGCTACCTCGATTTTTTCCAGTACGTTTAACGCCACCTGACGAATGGGGACAAAATCCCCGCCGCTTCTGGTCTGAAGCAGGTCAAAAACCGATTTTTCCGTCATGGCCAGAATATCTTCCAGCTTTTCCTTTCCTACATAACAGGTATTGGCGATTTCTTCGTTTATCTTAATCAGTTTTCTAAGGACTGCTTTCTCTCTTACAATATTGGCATAAGAGCGGACATTGGCCGATGTGGGAACCATGGTAATGATGTCGCGGACAAATTCCAGGCTGCTGACCTCCGGCGGAACATCCTTTTCTTTCAGCCGGTTTTGAAGGGTTACCAGATCCACTGGCTTTCCTTCGTTAAACAGCTCCACCATTGCCTCAAACATGACGCCGTACTGGTGCTGGTAAAATTCATCTGCTGTAACAATTTCAGACGCTGCAATAATGGCGTCCCTGTCCATCAGCATGGAACCGATGACCGACTGCTCTGCCTCAATGCTGTGAGGAAGCACCCGTTTCATCAGATTTTCTTCCATTACGCTTCCTGTACCTTTACTGTAAGCTTGGCTGTTACGTCCTTATGGAGTTTTACCGGAACCTCGTGGGTTCCAAAGGTCTTGATTGCTTCTGGAAGCACCAGTTTTTTCTTATCAATCTCTAATCCCAGCTGGTCTGCAGCTGCTTTTGCAATCTCTTTGCCGGACACGGAACCGAAGGCTTTTCCGCCTTCTCCTGCCTTCATGGTCAGGGTAACGGACAGCTTTTCTAATTTTGCCGCCAGTTCTTTTGCCGCTGCCAGATTTTCTGCTGCAATCTTCTCTTCATTTGCCTTCTGAAGCTTTAAATCATTTAAGTTTTTGGAAGTCGCTTCTACTCCCAGTTTTTTGGGCAGAATAAAGTTACGGGCATAGCCGTCATTTACCTTTACAATCTGTCCTTTTTTTCCTAACGCTTTTACATCTTCTAATAATACAACCTGCATTACGTAATATCTCCCTTCTCAAGCATCTGTGAAATTACTTCCCGTATCCGGTTCTTTGCTTCTTCCATGGTCATTCCGGTAAGCTGTGCGCCGGCCACGTTCCGGTGGCCGCCTCCGCCCAGATATTCCATCATAACCTGGACATTAATGTCGTCTATGGATCTTGCGCTGACAAAAATTGTGCCATTATACTGGGTCAGCACAATGGACGCCCTGATATTGTTAATATTCAGCAAATCATTGGCCGCCTGGGCGCCGATAACCGTCGGACTTGTCAGACCTTCTGACGGGCATTCGCTGATTGCAAACGCATCTTTATAAACCTCTGCATTCCGGACAGCCTCTGCCTTTGCCTGATAATCCGGCATATTATCCCTGAATAGCTTCCGCACTCTGGTAATGTCCGCTCCGCAGCGGCGAAGAAACGCTGCCGCCTCAAAAGTTCTGACACCCGTCTGATTGGTAAAATAGTTGGTGTCAATGACAATTCCTGCATACATCGCGTCTGCTTCCGCAGATTTCATCTTGATTCCATCTGCCACATACTGAAGAATTTCAGCTACCATTTCGCAGGTAGAAGACGCATATGGCTCTACATAAGAAAGCACTGCATTGTCAATAATCTCGCTGGACTGGCGGTGATGGTCAAATACCACTATGGTTTTTACCATCCGCAAAAGCTCCGGCGAATCCGTAATACTCGGACGGTTGACATCCACTACCACCAGAAGGGTATTGGTATCTACCAGTTCCGCAGCCTTTTCGCTGTTTAAGAACATATCTTCCGGATACTCCGGATTATTGATAAACCGATCCATCATCGGCTTAACCGATGCGGTCATATCGCTGGCTACAATATGGGCTTTTTTCCCCAGGGCCGTCGCAATCCGGAACATTCCTACCGCTGCCCCCAGAGAATCAATATCGCCTCTCTTATGCCCCATGATTAAAAGCCGGTCCTTAGTCTCCATCAGCTCTCTTAACGCATGGGCCTTTACGCGGGCTTTCACGCGGGTGGTCTTTTCTACCTGCTGCGCTTTTCCCCCAAAGAACTGGATCTTGCTTCCGCTTTTAATAACCGCCTGGTCGCCTCCGCGTCCCAGAGCCATATCAATGGCGGTACGGGCAAACTCATAATTCTGGCTGTAAGAATCGCCGTTCATTCCCATACCGATACTCAATGTAACCGCCATTTCATTTCCGATGTTTACCGTTTTCACGTCTTCCAGAATAGAGAATCGGTTCTCTTCGATTTTCTCCACGTATTGCTGCTTAATTGCAAAGAAATACTTATCTTTTTCCAGCTTTTTCGCAATTCCGTTCATGCTGTAGACATACTTATTAATCTTACGGTCAATTAATGCCGTAAGCAGGGAACGCCGGACTTCTTCAACGCTTTCCAATGCCTCGTCGTAATTGTCCAGGTAAATCAGACCGGCTACCATCTTTTGATCGTCAATCTCTTTGCGGTACTTGACAATCTCGGTTTCATCGGTCAGATACACGGAAAGAAGGTACTCTTCGTCTCCTCCTATCCCCAGCTGGTTGTCTATGGCCCTCACGTCGCTTAAGGGCACCCACTTCAAATCCACCCGATACCGGCTGTCTCCCAATTCGCTGTGAACGCTTACCATTTCTTCTTTATTCTCCAGCGTATCTTTCCCAATTTCCGGAAACAGTGCCTGAAGATGGCGTCTTGCGCTTCTGTCCTGTCCGGTTGCATCTGCGAACGCATAGTTCATCCACATAATCCGGCCGGTCTCGTCCGCTATGGCATAGGGCTGAGCCATATCTGACAAAAGGCGCTTCTGGACCCAGCTGTATTCGGAAGCAAAATCCACCATGTCAGACAAAATGGAGCTGCGCTTTTTGACATAGAAATATCCGGCTGCCGCCAGATAAATAAGAGTAAATACAGTCATGGCAATTCCTGCTTTTACATCTATGGCCCCTACTGTCAAATTAGCGGCTATCAAAATCAGCGACAGCAACAGCGGCCACTGGAGATAGACCCTTAACTGCCCCTTCATCTTGACTTTTTCTTTCATTCTCTCTCTCCTAATTAAAAATTTCATAGAGTTCTTTGTATTATATCACAGTTTGACAGATTCGTCTATGCAAGCGTATCGCTTAGGAGATTGTAAAAGACATACAAAAAAATCCTCCCTTTCGAAAACACGACCGTCATCGAAAAAGAGGATTTTTGATTACTGCTTCGTCACTTCACGGTATCCCATCCCAATCCTTACTCTGCGTGAAATACATATTTGTCCAGACGTTCCATGGCTTCTTTCACGCGGCTAAGCGGCAGCGCCAGATTCATGCGCAGATGGCTTGGCCCGAAAAACATACGGCCATCCTGAAGCGCTACTCCTACATCCCAGGCTGCCTGTTCTACTTCTTCAATGGTCTTCCCATGAGCCGCACACCATTTTGCACAATCCACAAACAGCATATAGGTTCCTTCTGGTCTGCTGACCTCTACGCCCTCAAAATGATTCTGGATATAATTGCAGGCAAACTCTACATTTTCTGTCAATACCTGGCAAAGTTCATCTACCCACTCATATCCTTCCGGCTTATAAGCTCCGATCAGCGCGTGCATTGACAATACGTTCATATCATTATAGTGGCACAGGGAAGACTCCTTTTCCACCCTTTCGCGAATCCACTTGTTGTAAATGATGTGATAGCTTCCAACCAATCCAGCCAGGTTGAACGTCTTGGACGGCGCATATACGGCCGCCGTCCGGTTTCGGGCATCCTCGCTGACAGACTGTGTTGGGATATGATGATGGCCGTCCAGAATCAGGTCCGACCAGATCTCGTCAGAAACTACATATACATCGTATTTTTTATACAGTTCCATGGCCTTTTCCAGTTCCCAGCGCTCCCACACGCGGCCGCATGGATTGTGAGGATTGCACATAATTGCTGCATGAATCTTGTTCTCAACAATCTTTTTCTCCATATCTTCATAATCCATACGCCATACGCCGTTCTCGTCTTTTACTAACGGGCTGTGGACGATGTTATAGCCGTTATTTTCCAAAGACATCGTAAAACCGATATAGGTCGGCTGATGAACTAAAACGTTATCCCCTTTGGAGCAAAATACGTTCAGTGCGCTGATTACTCCTCCCAATACGCCGTTCTCATAGCCAATATGCTCCGGCTTAAGCCCTGTTACCCCGTTGCGGATTTCATGCCACCTGATAATCGAATCAAAATATTCGGCTGTAGGATCAAAATACCCATATGCCGGATGTTCTGCCCGTTTGATAATTGCTTCTGGAATCGTAGGCACTGTTGGGAAATTCATATCTGCCACCCACATTGGGATAATATCAAATCCTTCTTTTGGCGGTTCTGGAGCAAATCCTGGTTTTGTACCTAAACCATCTATCGCGATTGCATCCTTTCCGCGTCGGTCTATAATAGACGTAAAATCGTATTTCATAGTTTTATCCTCCTCACATGAAAAAATATTGTTTGTTCCTTTTCAAGTCCCATCATTTGTATTAAATAATAAATGTCCATCCTATCATTGTCAACAAAAGCACTATCAGACAGGAAACTGCAACCAGGGTTATTACCTTGGGAAGCGCCCACTTTAACCATTGCGGATAGGACACTTTTGCCATTGCAATTCCGCCTATGGTCCATCCCAGAAGGGGAGACACAATGTTCGTAAAGCCGTCGCCAAACTGAAATGCCTGTACGACCATCTCCGGATTCAATTGCAGCACTTCGCCGATCGGTTTGATAATCGGAACCAGAATTGCCGCTTTCGAAGTTGCTGATGGAATGATGGGATTGATTAGTGCAATTACCAGCGTCATGCCAACAGAAGAAATCCATCTTGGAAGCGCTAAAAGAGGAAGCGTTACCACATATACGATTGTATGCAGTACATTTCCTGCGGTCAAAACGAGCGATATTGTTCTGGCCAGTCCAATAACAAAGCCTACGAACGCCATATTTGCGAGGCCTTTTGCAAACGTACTGCCGATCTCGTCTGCTGACATACCTGACAAAAGCCCCTGCACAATCGCTACCACCAGCATCAGGCTGGCCATAACCGCAAATAACTGGCTGGAATCTCCTACCAGACCATAAATCGTAATTACAACAAACTGCCCGAAAAATAATATAAGATTTACTGCATCTTTCCATGATAATTCTGCCGCTTTTAATTCCCCAGCTGTTTCTTCCCCTGAACCAGGCCGCCATCCTGACGCATACATAATCGACTTCTCTGGATTTTTCCGGATTCGTTTTACATACGCCAAAAGCATGATCAGGCCAATTGTCAGTAAGAGATTCATGATTACAAATCTGGTAACAAAACCGCCATAAATCTTCGTTCCCATCAATCCTTGTGTAACAAACTGTTTGGTTGGGCCTGTACCAAACCCGATCTGGGTCGCAAATAGTGAAACGCCCAGTCCTACAATCGGATCCAGCTTCAGTTTGTTTGCAAATAGAATACCTATCGGGATAATTGCGATTAATGCATCCGATCCGCCAAACGCACCCAGATATCCCATAAGGAAAAACATAACGGAAATCAGTAAAATATCTCCTTTTCCCTGCATTTTATAAAGGCTGTAATCCAGAAACCGATCAAAACACTTTGTACTCAAAAATACCTCAATCGCCGCTCCGCTTACCATTACGACAAAAATTACTGCCGCAGATTCCTGCAGGCCTGGCATAATCTGAAGTATCGCCTGCAGCGGATTCACTGGCGTTTGGTGTCCCAAAAACTGGAACTCATTTCCGATCAGGCTTCCATCTTCTGCTACCGCAAATTGGCCAGCCGGAATTATGTAAGTGGCTATGCTGCACAACAGCAGGATTCCCATCATAATCCATAATAAATGCGGCATTTTAAACTGTTTTTTTGCTTTCCCATTTGTATTTTTCATGTATGTACCCCTCATATTTCCGAAAATCATCTCTGTTATCTGATTTGAGCGTTTTCCTGTACCCCTTTTACATATGCCAACGTTGCCTTTACGCCAGTTGCTAAAATGCGCTCATCCAGATCAAAATGATCATTATGATGGCTTGCGCCAGAACCATATTCCCCATCCACTAAGCCAAGGTGTGCATAAATTCCTGGATACTGCTGCAAATACATCCCAAAATCATCGGAAGCGTACCACGGCTCGCATTTCACTATATTTTCCTTGGGAAGCACCTTTCCCGCCGCTTCTTTTGCAATTTCCGCACACATTTCATCATTCACAACAGGCGGGCACGCAATGCGGAACCGAGGGCCAAATTTTACCGTACATTTGTTCATCGCAGCCGTATGCTCTGCTACTGTCTTGACCAGTTCCATGGCCTTTTCCCCTTCTTTCGCATTGAAGTAGCGGAGGCTGCCCTTTATTGTTGCCGTATCCGGAATGATATTCCCCAATTCCCCTCCTTGAATTGTAGTAATCCCCAAAGTAACCGTTTCCCCTGCTGTAATCTGATTCGGCCAGCACACACCCAGATTGGTCAGAACCGCCGCCGCGCAAAAAACAGGATTAGCTGCCATATCCGGCCGTGAACCATGTCCTCCTTTTCCAATAATTTGAAACTCCGTTTCTGCCGCGCCAGACATTCTTGGCCCTGCCTCCAGGCAAATCTTATCTGCCTCAAGTCCGGCATATACATGGATCCCCCAGCAAGTATCTACCCGTCTCTTTGACAGCGCATCCAGCATTCCTTTGATTCCGCATCCATTTTCTTCGCCTTCTTCAAAACAGAAATAGATAACTCCTGTTTGATTTTCTTTGTCTTCCACCAGGAGTTTCATCGAAGCCAGCAGCATCGCCATATGCGCATCATGTCCGCATACATGGGCGCATCCTGGAATTTCAGAAATACAAGTTCTTTTTTGTTTTAAATTTTCTTCACTTTCCACAACTGGCAGCGCATCAATATCTGCTCTCAGAACGATATGAGGCCCTGGACGCCCTGTATCAAATGTTGCGATAAATCCCGTTCTGCTTACCATTTCAATCGGAAGCCCCAGCGCTTTTATTTCATTTTGCAGAAATGCGCTGGTCCATTGCTCCTGTCCGCTTGTTTCCGGATGACGATGCAACGCCCTTCTTGTGTGAATAAGATACTCTTTCATCTGGTCGGCTAAATTAGGAATCTGATCATATCTCATATTTTTCTTGTAACCTCCTTATTTGTTTTGTTTATTTGATTTGTTCCTAAATTATTAACTACGTTATATCTTAATCTGATTAATTATTAAGCATATTAAATATACAACGAATATTCCAGTTTGTAAATAGTTTTATTGTATTTTTTACATATTTTCCATTTACCAACGGTCTCATTTAGATAGTTTGCATATTTCATATGGATTTCAGGCCAAAAATCTGCTGACGCAGTTTTCTCAGATGCCAGACAGCAAAAATCCCCTGCAAAGCCTTTGATAAAGCCCTTGCAGGGGAGATTCTGGTTTTCTTTTTAGTTTTCTTTTTCTGTCCAGCGGTTATAGATATTTGCCAGAACTGCGCCGGAAATATTGTGCCATACAGAGAACACAGCGCCTGGAACGGTTGCCATAGCTAAGTCTGGGAATGCGGTGCCTGCCAAGGAAGTGGCAAGACCAGAGTTCTGCATTCCGACTTCGATAGAAATGGCTTTGGTCTTTGGAGCGCTCATATGAAGCGCCTTTCCGATTCCGAATCCACAGGCATATCCCAGAAGGTTGTGTAAGATTACTACAACAAATACGACTGCGCCGGTAGTCATAATCTTTTCTGCATTATGGGATACTACTGCAGCAACAATCAGACAGATGGCAACTACGGAAACAGATGGGAGAACGGTAACTAATTTCTGTGTGAATTTTCCCCAAAGTTTGTTGATGATAAAACCAAGGGCAATCGGAACAATTACGACTTTGATAATGGATAAAAACATACTTACCGGATCAACGGTAACCGTTGTCTTTAATAATAAGTAGGTAATTGCAGGTGTTAAAAACGGAGCCAGCAGAGTATTGACGCTTGTCATTCCAACAGAAAGGGCAACGTCTCCTTTGGAAAGATAGGTAATAACATTACTGGATGTTCCGCCTGGGCAGGTACCTACCAGTACTACGCCGGCTAAAAGCGCCGGATCCAGCCGGAACACCTTGCCTAACGCCAATGCCAGCAGCGGCATTACGGTAAACTGGGCTACACAGCCTACTATGATGTCTTTCGGACGGGTAAAAACCAGCTTAAAATCCTCTAACTTTAAGGTAAGACCCATACCAAACATTACAACCATAAGCAGGTAGTTGACCCAGGAAGTCTGCACCCACAGACAGGACTCTGGAACAAACAACGCCAGGGCAGCAATTACCAGTACGATCAGCGCCATGTACCTTCCAAAAAAATCACTGATGTTTTCTAACACTTTCATCTCATTTTCCTCCTCTAGGACATTTTCTACATCAGACACCTGTGCTGGCCAGAAAGTGCAGCTTATTTCCTATGAAATAAAAAAAGCCTCTGTCTCTGTTAAGAGACAAAGGCTAATATCCTCTGCGGTACCACTCTTATTGCCGGAAAAACCGGCCACTCGTTCACATATCAACTAATATGGGATAAGATAACGGTTATCAGTCGTCCAGGCTTACTAAACTTTGTCGTTTGGCCTGGAAGCTCAGAGGTGATTTTCACGAGATACTCCGATTGCCTCGCACCAGCCGGCAACTCTCTGAACTTTTATATTCCCGTTACTCTTCCTCGTCAACGCTGTGTCTTTTGTTGTTTTGTACTTTACCACTATAAAGTCCTTTTGTCAAGACACTTTTTCCCAAAAAACTTTAAAAAAACAAAAAAGTCCTGATTTCTCAAGACTTTTAAGTGCCGCAGACCGGAATCGAACCGGTACGGGTATCGCTACCCACGGGATTTTAAGTCCCGGGCGTCTGCCTGTTCCGCCACTACGGCATCTGGGTTGGGCTGGCGCCTCTTTTACGAAAACGCCAATGGATGGAGATGGATTCGAACCATCGAAGCGTGTCGCAACAGATTTACAGTCTGCCCCCTTTGGCCACTCGGGAATCCATCCAAATGCTCGGATAAGCATTGATTATATTATCACAACCCTGTCAAAAAAGCAAGTATTTTTTACTTAATAAAAATCCCCAGCCCGCGTAATAAACAGCGCGCTGCTGACCGGAGGCATAAGAAGCGTCAGCTTTCCATCCCTTACCGATGCCGGAAGAACGCCTGCATTATAGCCCTGCTCCGTACTCATCATAATCCGGCTTAATCTGGTATCGTCATTAATCCCCAGTTCCCAGACCGGAACTTCGATATGGCGTTCTGTCTGGTCATTATTCAATACGGTTACGCATTTATATTCTCCGTCAATCCGGCCATATGCAATAACCTGGTAATCCGCTACAAGAGGCTTCAGCGCTCCCCATTTAAGAGCTGGAATCCGGTTGTGGATTCCCGTCATATAGCGATGATACTCCATCAGTTCCAGATCTTCATGGCCCCAGGGATAGGTTCTCCGGTTGTCCGGATCCGTAAATCCACACAGTCCCGCTTCATCTCCATAATAAATCGTAGGCGCTCCAGGCCAGGTCATCTGTACCATTACCGCTTCTCTCATCACACCCAGATTGACATCCCTGGATGCATCTTCCGGACTTAACTCCCCGATTCTTCCTACCATATGATTAGTTCTGGTCAGGAAACGGGAGTGATCGTGATTAGACAGTTCGTTCATTGCCACAAAAACGGAATTTGTCTGCATCCGGCTCATATTATAAATCATAGAGGAGAAAAATTCCCTGCCGTCCCCCAGCAGGTCTTCCCGATACTCGTCGCTGTGTTTTTCCATTCCGGTTAAAAACCAGGTCAGAGGCTCCATAAACGCATCATAATTCATAACGGAATCCCACTGGTCTCCCTGAAGCCACTCGGATGGATCTCCATAATGTTCAGCCAGAATCAGCGCTTCTGGGTTCGCCTTTTTTACTTCCTTCCGGAACTTCTGCCAGAACCAGTGATTATACTCCGCACTATGCCCCAAATCCGCAGCTACATCCAGACGCCACCCGTCTACGCAGTAAGGCTTGGACACCCATTTTTTCGCAATATCCAGCACGTACTGTTCCAGTATGGGAGAACCTTCATAATTCAGCTTAGGCAGCGTATCATGCCCCCACCAGCCGTCGTAGCTGCCGTTGTAGGGCCAGTTTTCCGGCTGGGATTTATTAAAATGGAAAAAGGAACGATACGGGCTGTCTGCAGATACATATGCGCCCGCCTCGTAACTGCCTTCCCTCTGGTAAATCCGTTCCCGATCCAGCCATTTGTTAAAAGAACCGCAATGATTAAACACACCGTCAATAATCACACGCATCCCTCTGCGGTGCATTTCTTCCACAAGCGTTAAAAACAAGGCGTCGCTGGCTTCCAGATTTTTTCTGTCTGCCGTTCTGGACACATACTTCCCTGCGTCTTCATTGGTTTCTGCATCTGGCTGTACCAGACTCCCGCTGCTGTTTTGAATGATCCCAAAATGAGGATCAATATGCTCATAATCCTGAATATCGTATTTATGGTTGGACGGAGACACAAAAAGCGGATTAAAGTAAATCGCCGTCACTCCCAGGCTCTGGATATAATTGAGCTTGTCCAGAACGCCTTGCAAATCGCCTCCGTAAAACCTGCGGACATCCATTGGCTCCGGATAATCATTCCAATGTTCTGCCCGCTGTACCGGACGTCCGATATAAACGTATTCATTATCCAGAACATCGTTGCTTCTGTTGCCGTTGCAAAACCGGTCTACATAAATCTGATACATTACCGCACCTTTTGCCCATTCCGGCACATGAAATCCAGGCGTAATGCAAAATCCAAACTGTTCCCGATTGTCCAGAGTAGCTCCTAAGCGGTTAAAATAGCACACTTCTCCATTATAAATAATTTGAAAATAATAACGGACCTGCTTTTTTCCAACTTCAATGCTTCCGCTGTAGTAATCAAACAAATCGTCGCTCTCGACTTTGGGGATTTCTTTTAACATATCCGTCCCATGGATTCCGATAAAGACATGGCTGGCATTCTGTCTGCCTGTCCGGAACCGCAGCATGACGCTGTCCCCTGGATCCGGTTCTTCCGGCCTGCGGTAATCTCTTGTCTCAGACGTAAACAGCGCTTCTTTTATTAATCTATTGCAATCCTTTTCCATACTTAAACCTCAAATGTAAGTGTTTCCATCTTCTTCTATTCTATATGATCTTCCTGCTTCTGTACAGAGCAAAGATAGATTCCTCCTGTTTTTCCCAGATTTCAGGCAAGTAAAAAGGCCAGCGGGGTAGCTGGCCTTTTTAGGAGAAGGTATTTCGTTTCTTATGGGGTGTAGCAAAAACTATATAATGTATTGGGGGGGGTTACGTTTATTATAATAGCATACACCTTCCAAAAAGTGTGCACAAACTTCAACTTTTTTCCAAAATATTTTTATACATTTTTTCCAAGTCTCAAGCCTCTTCCGGCTGCATGGAAGAAAACAGGGCCTCAAACTCTTCCTGACCAATTTTCTCCTTTTCAATCAGAAGTTTGCTGCAGGCATGAAGGAAGTTTTCATTTTCCATAATAATAGCCTTTGCCTTTGCATAGCACTCATCAATAATCCGCTTTACCTCGCTGTCGATTACTGTTGCAACGGATTCTCCGTAACTCTTGGTATGAGCCAGATCGCGGCCGATAAATACTTCCTCTTCGTCGCTGCTGTAGTTAATCATGCCCACTTTTTCAGACATTCCGTACTGGGTAACCATTGCCCTGGCAATAGCCGTTGCCTGTTTGATATCCTGGGAGGCTCCCGCTGTAATATCATCAAATACCAGTTCTTCCGCAATGCGTCCCCCCAGGGAAACCATAATATTTTCCAGCATCTGGCGCCTGGTCATATAGAGATCGTCCCGTTCCGGCAGCGGCATAGTATATCCTCCGGCTCCATTTCCAGTCGGAATAATGGAAACCGTGTGTACCGGCCCTACTTCCGGCAGCAGATGGAAGAGGATTGCATGGCCGGTCTCGTGGTAAGCGGTAATCTTTTTATCCTTATCCGAAACCACTTTGCTCTTTTTCTCTGCGCCAATGCCGATTTTGATAAACGCTTTGTCGATATCTGCCTGACGGATAAAGTTCCTGTCCTCTCTGGCCGAAAGGATTGCCGCCTCATTCATCAGATTCTCCAGATCTGCTCCCGTAAATCCGGAAGTAGTCTGGGCAACCCGATGGAGATCTACATCTTCTCCCAGAGGCTTATCTTTCACATGAACCTTTAAAATCTCTTCTCTGCCTTTTACGTCCGGACGGCCCACTACAACTTTCCGGTCGAACCGGCCTGGACGCAGGATTGCCGGATCCAGAATATCTACCCGATTGGTAGCCGCCAGCACGATGATGCCTTCGTTGACGCCGAATCCATCCATTTCCACCAGCATCTGGTTTAAGGTCTGCTCTCTCTCATCATGGCCGCCGCCCATACCGGTTCCCCTTCTTCTGGCAACCGCATCGATCTCATCAATAAATACGATACAAGGAGAGTTCTTCTTGGCATTTTCAAATAAATCCCTGACACGGGAAGCTCCTACGCCGACAAACATTTCTACAAAATCAGAACCGGAAATGGAGAAAAACGGAACTCCCGCTTCGCCTGCTACCGCCTTTGCAAGCAGGGTTTTACCCGTACCAGGCGGCCCCTCCAGCAAAAGTCCTTTGGGAATTCTTGCTCCAAGAGCCGTATATTTTCTTGGATTTTTCAAAAAGTCCACGACTTCTTCCAGCTCTTCCTTCTCTTCGTCTAAGCCGGCCACCATCTCAAAGTTGACTTTGTTGTCTCGGCTCATCCTCGCTCTGCTCTTGCCAAAATTCATCATTTTGGCATTGCCTCCTCCGGATGCTGCCCGCATATTCATAATGTTAAAAATTACCATAATGACAACAGCTGATAATATTACCGGAAGAAAAATAGAAAGAACGTAGTTTTCCTGGGGAACGTCAAACAGGGTATAATCGATTCCCCTTGATTTTAACTGGTCCTGGGCTTCTACTACGTCGGATACATAAACAGAGCTTACTCCGCCTCCAGGATAATGCAGTTCTACTTTGCCGGTAGGCGCCGCCTCATTCTGCTTTACCCAGACCTGCTCATAATTCCCTGCCTCCAGGGCCTGATAATATTCCTGCTCACTTAACGCGTCGTTATTGCGGCTAAACAGTGTGCTGACCACAATAACCATAAGGACAACGCTCAGGATTAATCCAAAGCCTCTATACTGCTGCTGTTTCAAAGAATTGCCTCCTTACTGTTCCAGTTCTACTACTCCGATGTACGGCAAATTCCGATATTTCTGATCATAATCCAGGCCGTATCCGACTACGAATTCATCCGGAATGGTAAAGCAGGTGTAATCCACCTTAACCTGTTTCTTGACGCGGCGTTCCGGCTTATCCAAAAGTGTACACAGCTTAATCTCGTTTGGCTGTCTTTTATGCAGAATCTCGATTAAGTAAGCAAGGGTGCGTCCAGAATCAATAATGTCCTCTACAATCAGAACGTTCTTGCCTTCTAACGGCTCATCTAAGTCTTTTACAATCTTTACAACACCGCTGGATTCTGTGCCGCTTCCATAGCTGGATACAGACATGAAATCCATGCTTACCGGCATATTCAGGCGTTTTGCCAGTTCACAGGTAAAAAATACGCCTCCCTTTAAAATACAGATTAAATGGATCGGCTTTCCAGCGTAATCTGCATTAATCTGAGCTGCCACTTCGCTGATTCTTGCGTTTACTTCCTCTTCTGATAATAAAATGCGGATCTTATCTTCCATGATGTTCTCCTCCGTTTACTTTTACTTGAAGTATAGTTGTCGTCTGCGGGCCTACTTTATAATATTCACTAATCCGATATCCAATGATCCATACAACATGGCTTCCCTCTGCCAGCAAATAAACCGACTCTCTCTGGGCAGCCGGAATCTTTTCATCAATCATATATGCCTTTATGCTCTTTCTTCCTCCACCCTTTAAGGTAATGTAATCACCGGTTTTTCGGGTGCGCACAGACAGCTTACCTTTTATTTTATCATAGTCAAACCATTTCGTATACCAGTTTTTAGGAAATTCCTGGTTTTCCTCGGATTCTGCTGCAAATACTGTCATTTCCAGCTCAGGCGGACACTCTTCCTTCTTTTCTCCAGCCTTCTCTATCCGCAATCCCTCATACTCCCGTACCGCATGGATCCCTTCTGGTAAATCCGCCTTTCTGCCTGCTGTTCCCGCCAAAAGATCCATCAGCGTTTCCACATGACAGGAAGAGAAATCTTTCTTCGTCCCTGCCGCTTCTTCCAACACGCGGCAAAAAACGTAACTTTGCAGGATTGGCGGCTCCTGTGCCAAAGAGGCCGGCACAAAGGTTCCTTTCTCCTCTCCTCTATGGCTTATCAGCCATTTATCAGCCGCGTCTGACAGAAATTCATGGGCCTGCCGGATTTTTTCTCCCGCCTGAAGAATATGCCGGCTGGCTTTTGGATTAATCTGTTCTGTAATGGCCGGCAAAATAATGCGGCGCATCCGGTTTCTGGTATAATCATCGGTCTGATTGGTTGAATCTTCGCAGTATTCCAGCCCATGTTTTTTTAAATACTCCAGAATCTCTGTCCTTGTAACACAAAGAAGGGGACGGATAATCCGGCCTCTTACCGGCTGGATTCCGCCAATTCCCGCCAGACCAGATCCTCGGAACAGATTGTAAAGAATGGTCTCCGCACTGTCGTCTCCATGATGGGCAACCGCAATTTTCACATTCTGCCCGCCAGTTTCTGCCTCCCATCTCTGAGCTTCCTGTTCCAGCAGCTGATACCGCAGGATCCTTCCCGCCTCTTCCTCAGAAACAGAGTGTTCTCTGGCATACCCCCGTACGTCTGCATGGAGAATGCGGCATGGCACATCAAATTTCCTGCACAGTTCTTCCGTAAACGCGGCATCCCGATCCGCTTCCTCTCCCCGCAGTCCATGATGGACATGAACCGCCCGCAGTCTGATGCCATCTGCCGTCCTGATCTGAACCAGCAGATGCAGAAGGCACACAGAATCTGCGCCGCCGGAAACGGCTGCAATCATGTTATCATTCTGCTGAATCATGCTGTATGTTTCTATATATTTTTCTACTGTATGTTTCATAATTTCCTCTCAATCCCAGACTGCCTCTACTTTTTCCAGATTCCAGCAGCCAGCACTGTCATATCGTCCCTGATTTCTTCTTCAAAGGAACAGGCGAACTCTAAAACCCGCCCTGCCAGCTCCTTTGGCGGACAAAACGGCTGCATTTCCAGAAATTCCTTCAAGACGCCTTCTTTGTCTTCTCCAGGGAGGCCGTCCAGCACTCCGTCGCTGACCATCACAATCCGGTTATCGTCCCATAGCTTTCTGGACAGCAGTACGGGTTCAATCGGATTTAAAACTCCCATAGGCACGTCACTGGCCTGCAAAAGTTCAACTCCGTCTTCATTTTTAATAAAAGCAGCTGCAGCTCCCAGCTTCATTGCCTCCAGCACTCCGGTATTCAAATCGATACAGCACAAATCCAACGTTGCCGGATGCTGTTCGCTTCCGGTCAGCAGAAGAATCGTGTTGACCAGTTTTAAGGCCGCCCTGGCAGAAAATCCAGTTTCTAGAAGCTGTTCTGTCAGTTCAATGACTTTCCGGCTTTCCCTGGATGCTGTCTGACCGCTTCCCATTCCGTCAGACAGACTCATAATTGCCTGGCCGTCTGGATTCTGGACAAAGGTGTAGCTGTCTCCCGAAACCTCCTGTCCTGTTTTCGGCGTCCAGGCTGCGCCATAAAGCATCTGATAGCTTCCCGCTTCTACCAGCCGCACAACAGACGGCTGGCGTCCAATTACACTGCGGCTGTCTCTGGCCGGATGCCATTCGTGGCCTCCCATAATCTTTGTCAGAATCCCTGCCGCCTCACTGGCCGTCATACAGGTATTGCCGGTCATATGAACCGTCAGATAGACCTCTTTGCGCTTATTTTCATATTCCAGCACCAACAGGTTGTCTACTGCCGCCTTTTTCCAACGGAACGCCCTGCGGATGGTTTCTGCCCAGGTTCCGGTTACGTCAGCTGCCTTCTCCATCTGATGCGAAAATTCTTCCAGCATCAATGCCAACTCCCGAAACTGGACGATAACGGCATCCCTGCTCTCCAAAAACCGGTTCTTCCATGTCAGATTCATCGTCGCCCGCCCCAGGTTCCGGTTCAGCTGCCGCATATAAGCGTCCTTTCTTCCGCAGGTTTCCAAAAAAAGGCGTGGCATATCTTCGTCCCGTATTTTGCCGTTCTGCTCAAATGCCCTGAGAAGGTAATACAGATAATAGCTGTCTTCTTTTTCACAATCTGATGGCAGACTGCATCTGCCGCAGTCTCCGCACACCATTGACGCAGCCGTCTGCATTGCCATTTTTGCATCTTCTTTGGACAACCGTCCTTCTTCCTCTTCATCGGAAAACGCCCTGGCCAGCTGTCCCAAAGAAGCGGCCATTTCACTGAGCCGATTCGCTGTATATACATTTACATCTGCCATATCCTGACAGACTGGTTTTTGTTTTAAAAGCACAAAAAATCCCTCCTCACCTGCGTAACATTATATACAAGCTGGAGGGAAATATTTGTCAATTCAGGAAGATAAATCCTTCAAATTTTTCGACAAAAGATGCGCTGTTTATTCCACATTGCCAGGTTTTAATAAAATCTCATCTGGATCTACCAGTCCCAGCTTTTCTTTTGCCACTTCTTTTATATATTCTTTTGTCTGGACATATTTACGCTCTTCTTCTAGTTCTTCGGCCCGTTTTTCTTCTTCTTTCTTTATCGCATTGAGACTGTCCAGACGAATCTGATAGTCGTGGTCAATGGACTTTAAAGAGCTTCCCTTAATATTCACAACCACAGCAAGGCTAAGCACTACCATCGTAATTCCCAGCATTGCCATCCGGTTGCCCCATTTATCTTTTTTCTGTGCTCGTGACCGTCTTGTTGCTCTCACTTTTTTCCTCATTTCTAACCCGACATCTAGATAGTTTCATTCTAATCCATTGAATTGCTTTTTTCAATAGTTTTATGTAAATTTGGCTGAAAAACCGGTCATAGAGTATCATCCCTGTAAATATACCGCCTATGATATAGGCTCTCAGAATCCCGTCGTTCTCCTGGTAAAGGAACTGGAAAGAAAGAATCCCTGCATAAATCCAATACAGAAAATCTTCCATCCCTACCCAGAAATCATTATGGCGGATTACGATTCGGACAGCCCGAAGAACGTCGTAGCTCATCATCAGCCAGACGCCTGTAAACAGGCTGGTTCCCGTCAGATGAAGTTCTCTCAGCAGTCCTTCCATAGCAGGCCTACTTAAACAGACGGGAAAACATGGATTCCCCAGCTTTTCTCAGCGACTCATTAGAAGAATACGAGAGGCTGTCCACTGTGCCGTCTACATCCACTTCTCCTTTTTCAATGGTAAGCCTGCTTACGTGAAGCCCTTTCCCCTTCAACGTCAGAAGGCCCTGATCCGTATCTAAAATTACCTGGCACTCGTCAAAGGAAACCACGTCCGTCACTCCGGTAATACTGGCATTCCCTCTATTTTGAAGGATTAATTTATGCGTCCGCCCGCCCAGCTTTTCTTCCATAAAAAACCTCCTAATATACTTATCTGATGTTTGTTTAAGTATATTAGGAGGTTCTCGGTTTTATGCGGCAAAACGGATTATAAATATCGGTAAAGTTCTTTTGCCTCATCTTTCTTTACTGTTTCTTGCACATCCAGCACCTCTACCTTTACCGACTTGCTTCCAAACTGAATCTCTATACAGTCTCCGCATTTTACGTTTAAAGACGCTTTTGCAACTTTTCCGTTTACTAAAATGCGGCCGGCATCACAGGCCTCATTTGCAACTGTACGGCGCTTAATCAGTCTGGATACCTTTAAAAATTTGTCCAATCTCATGGAATTATGCGTTCACCTGATCCTTTAATGCCTTACCAGCTTTGAACTTAGGAGTTCTGGATGCCGGAATGGTCATGGTCTCTCCGCTCTTCGGATTACGTCCTTCTCTGGCTGCTCTCTCGCCAACCTCGAAAGTACCAAAGCCAACTAACTGTACTTTTCCGCCTTTTACTAATTCTTCTGCTACTGCATCAGTGAAAGCCTTGATAGCCTTCTCTGCATCTTTCTTAGAAATTTCTGCCTTTTCAGCTACTGCTGCAATTAATTCGGTCTTATTCATTTTAGTGTTCCTCCTAAAAATCAATCTCTCTTGCTGCCTAACGGCATTTCAGTCATATTGCTGTACCTATCATTTATATCTGTTTCTGTTTTATTTGTCAAGGTTTTTTCATCTTTTCTTCCAATTCGTAAGGAAGGGAAGGCCATAGCAGCTATGAGCATTGCAATCTCTATATTCCGGCAATTTGTTCCTGAGACAGTCAAACGGTATCGCCATCAAAGGTTGCTTTTCCCTTTATAAAAGAAAATGGTGCAACCCCCGTTTTTTGAGGTTACACCATCTTTTCCAAAATACTTTCTTTTACTGTGTCTTACTCGCAAACATATGGCATGAGAGCGATATGACGAGCGCGCTTGATAGCTACAGTTAAAGCTCTCTGATGCTTTGCGCAGTTGCCGGTAATTCTTCTAGGAAGAATTTTTCCTCTCTCAGATACGTATCTCTTTAATTTGTTTACATCTTTGTAATCAATAGTGCCGTTCTTATCTCCACAGAATACACATACTTTTTTTCTTCTGCGCATACCGCCGCTTCTTCTTGGTCTAGCATCAGCTTTATCACCTTTATTAAATGCCATTGGTGTGTCCTCCTTTTAAACTTAGTGAAATCAAGGCTTAGTTAAATGGTAAGCCTTCGTCCTCCACTCCATCCGGAATGTTCATAAATCCATCGCCGATCGCACTGGATGGTGCAGGTCTCTGAGCCTGAGCCGGCTGCTGGTATCCGCCAGCATTCTGATAACCGCTCATGTCGGATGCTGCTCCTTTGCTGTCAGCGAATTCCTGGTCATCTACGATGACATCAGTAGTATAAACTTTCTGACCGTCTCTGTTGACATAGCTTCCAGTCTGGATACGTCCGGACACCAATACTCTCATCCCCTGACGGAAATACTTTTCTGCAAATTCGCCTGCGCGGTCAAATGCCACACACTGGATAAAATCTGCGCTCTGGTCATTTCCATCCTGGCCTCTGCGGCCTCTGCGGTCAACGGCAAGGGTATATCTGGCAATTGCCATGGTTCTCTCGCCCTGGGAGTATCTTACCTCCGGATCTCTGGTTAATCTTCCCATAAGGATAACTCTGTTCATACGATCACTCTTTCTATTACTTGCTGATACTAATTAAGCTTCCTGCTTAACGATTAAGTATCTGATAACTGGTTCCATGATACGAACGTGAGCTTCTACTTCATTTGGGCATACAGCATCGCTTTCGAACTGGATAAAGTAATAGTAAGCTTCTTTGGCTTTCTGAATCTCGTAAGCCAGTCTCTTCTTACCCCATTCATCCACGTTGGTTACAGTGCCGCCGAAACGGGTAATATATCCTTTTACCTTTTCGATTACTGCTGCTCTTTCTTCGTCTTCCAGCTTCACATTCAGAACAACTGCTAACTCGTACTTGTTCATCTTGCTTTACCTCCTTGTGGTCTCTGGCCCCTATCTCTCAGTGACAGGAGCAAGGATTATAATATGTCACAGATAGTTATCTTATCAGAATTTTTGATGGAATGCAAGACCTTTTTGCTAACTTTTCTTTTTTAATGCCCTGGTATTTTTTTCTACCATCCTTCTGGCCGTCATAACCTGGTGTCCGCAGCCCATGCATTTTAAGCGGAAATCCTGACCTACCCGCAGGATTTCCCAGTCTTTGCTTCCGCAGGGATGCGGCTTTTTTAAGGTTACCACATCCCCCACCTCATACTCGTATTTTTCCATTATTGATTTCCTCCAGCCGGCTTTCCTGCAAGAATCCGTTCGATTCCGTCCAGCTCTTCCTGGGTAAAATCCAGATTCTTTAATGTCTGCACGTTATCTCCTAGTTGTTTGACGCTGCTGGCTCCCACCAGAACAGAGGTCACTTCTTTCCTCCGCAGTACCCAGGCAAGGGAAAGCTGGGCTAAAGACTGACCTCTTTTTTCTGCAATCTCTGCAAGTCCTCTGATTTTAGTCAGATTTTCTTCTGATAAATACCTTCCTCCCACGGTTGTTCCCTGTCTGGACGCCCTGGAACCTTCCGGAATTCCATGAAGATATTTATCTGTCAGCGCTCCCTGAGCCAGCGGGCTGTAAGCTATACATCCTACTCCCTCTGTCTCCAGCAGCGGCAGAAGCGCCTCTTCTATCTGGCGTTCAAACATATTGTAGCGCGGCTGATGGATCAGACATGGCGTCTTATTTTCTTTTAATATCCGGATTGCCTGTTCGGCTTCCTCTGCTCCATAGTTGGAAATTCCTACATACAGTGCCTTTCCCTGTCTTACGATATCAGAAAGCGCTCCCATCGTTTCCTCTAATGGAGTCTCCGGATCCGGACGGTGATGGTAAAATACGTCTACATAGTCCAATCCCATCCGCTTCAGGCTCTGATCTAGGCTGGCCATCAGGTATTTTCTGGAACCCCAGTTTCCATATGGTCCTGGCCAGAAATCATATCCGGCTTTTGTAGAAACAAACAGCTCATCGCGGTACGGCTTAAAATCCGACTGAAGCACTTTTCCAAAATTTTCTTCCGCAAGCCCTCTGGCCGGAAAACCATAGTTGTTTGCTAAGTCAAAGTGGGTAATGCCCCAGTCAAAAGCCTGAAGCAAAATCTTCCGCTGCTCCTCAAAGGGTTTTTCCAGCCCAAAATTCTGCCACAATCCCAAAGAGATCCTCGGCAGCAGCACGCCGCTCTTTCCGCTTCTTTTATATTTCATCGTTTCATATCTGTTTTCTGCAGCCTGATACATAGTCTCCTCCTTATTCTTCTAAAACTGCTTCTTTTAATATTTCCCCGATTTTTCCGCTGATTACCAGATTCGCATTTTTATCCATCGGCGTAATGCTTTTATTAATCAACACCAGCTTATTTCCCCTATAATAATCAATAAGTCCTGCAGCTGGATAAACTGTAAGGGAAGTGCCGCCTACAATCAAAACATCTGCCTGGCTGATATAAGATATGGCCTTATGAATCGTATCCATATCCAGCCCTTCCTCATACAGCACTACATCCGGCTTAATTTTTCCTCCGCACCTGCACTCAGGCACTCCCGACGCTTCCAGAACCTCTTTTAAAGAATAAAACTCACCGCAGCGCTCACAGTAATTGCGGTGAACGGATCCATGCAGTTCTAACACCTCTTTGCTTCCAGCCGCCTGATGAAGGCCGTCAATATTTTGTGTAATAACTGCCTTTAACCGGCCTTCCCGTTCCAGCTTTGCCAGCGCCAGGTGGGCGTCATTGGGCTTCGCGTCCGGAAAAAGCATCTTATTTTTGTAAAACCGATAAAATTCTTCCGGATTCTTCTTATAAAAGCTGTGACTGATAATCGTCTCCGGCGGGTATTGATACTGCTGATTATACAGGCCGTCCTGGCTTCTGAAATCCGGAATTCCGCTTTCTGTCGATACACCGGCCCCACCAAAAAACACAATATTTTCGCTGTCTGCTATCCACTGCTTTAACTGCAGTACACCATTCATATCCACACCTCCTGCATATCGTTCTGCCTTTATCCACATTATACCCGTGGAAAGATTCCAGCACAAGTAAGAATCCGGATAAAAAAGCAGGAATTCTATGCAGATGCCTTTTCAGCTGTCTGCATGGAATTCCCGCCTCTGTTTCCATAATCAAATTTCTGATTTTATTTGGTATAGTTGTCGAAATATCCCTGAACGTAGATAATCGGAGTTCCCTTATCGCCGCTTCCGGAAGTTAAATCTGCTAAGGAGCCGATTAAATCGGTAAGCTGTCTTGGGGTAGTTCCCTGGGTTACCATGGTTCCCTTTAAGCTGGATGCCTTGTCATCCTTCTCTTTAATGTAGCCCTTGATTGCTTCCTTTAACGCATCGCCAGATAAGGATGCAAAATCATTATCTGCCAGATATTTTAATTTTACTTCGTTTGGAGTTCCCTCCAGACCTGCAGTATAAGCCGGAGATACAACCGGATCTGCTAACTCCCAGATCTTTCCTACTGGATCTTTAAACGCGCCGTCTCCATAGATCATAACTTCAACCTGCTTGCCGGTTTTCTCTACGATCATGGCATGGATCTTATCTACCATTTCCTGGCAGTGAATTGGGAACAGTTTTACGCTGTCCTCGGTTGCCTTATTGGAGCCTAATAAGCCGTAACGGTCATTGTAACCGCTGCCGTTAATGCTGGCGGTCATGATGTCGTCTAAGCCGTATACCTTCTTCGCTCCGTTTGCCTTTAAAATTCTCTTTGTACGCTGACGTGTGTGGATGTCACAGGTTAAAACAGTATCCGTATAGTTTAAGATTGCTTTTGGATTATTTGCAAATACAATCTCTACTTCTGCGCCTGCCTCCTGGATCAGCTGCTTGTAGTATTCTACATAGTCTACGCCGGTAAAATAGTGCTTCTGATAACCGAACAGTTCTCTGTACTGTTCTTCTGTCAGAACATCGCTCCAAGGATTGATTCCCTTCTCATCCAGCAGATCTAAATCAATCAGATGATTTCCTACTTCATCAGAAGGATAGCTGAGCATCAGAACAATCTTCTTACAGCCCATTGCAATACCTTTTAAACAGATTGAGAAACGGTTCCGGCTTAAAATCGGGAACAAAATGCCAACGGTATCATCGCCGAACTTGCTCTTCACATCCTCTGCAATCTGAGCTGTGGTAGCATAGTTTCCCTGTGCTCTTGCAACGACTGCCTCTGTAACGGCAATGACATCCTTATCTCGGATCTCGAAATGCTCGCCCTCAGCGGCCGCCAGAACAGAATCTACTACAATCTTTGCCAAATCATCGCCCTGACGAATAATCGGGGCTCTCACACCGCGTGATACGGTACCAACCATACGGTCCATAACATTCTCCCATCTTTTCTATCTTTGATTATTTAAAACGGTTTCATTGGTACGATCTGCCATTTCCAGGCAGAAACCTATATTATTATGCCATAACATGAAAAAGAAAGCAAGCGGTTGAAATGTAAAAACTGCATTAGGATTTTTCTTTTTTTTCATTTTTCAGACCTCTTCATCCAGAAAAACCCCTTGAAAAATGCGGATCTGACTGTGCCAGTCCGGCAGATGGTTTTCTCCTGCAAAAATTTTTTCCGGCTCTTCATATCCCATCAGCCACCGGATTAATTGTTCCACAGAACAGACTATCTTTTGTTTTGATTTTGCAGAATTTTTCTGAATTTTTTGGCATTTCGACCCGTTTTGTGTCAAATTCCAGCTCCACAATCCATTGTTTTGAGAAATCAGAGGATCGGTTACTTCCAGAATCCCTTCTATCTCCTGCTCTCTGCCGGATTTTAAAGAAAATAACTGAAGAAATTCCTGGACATTGACAATGCGCCCCATAATTGCCGGTTTTGGAGGTGCGGCTGTTTCCATCCATTCATCCGGAAAATACAGCAGTCTCTGTTCCTTTTCTTCCAGTCCCCATACTGCTTCTATTCCCTTTAACTGACCGTCCTCGCAGTAAAGTCCGATCTGACCATCCTCGCTGGCAAGCTCTGTCATCAGATTTTTCACATATGCCCGATCCCGTACCGTATAAACCTGGAAACGCTTGGAAAGCCATTTTTCCATAAAATCTGCAATTGTTTCCAGTTCGCCATCCTGTTCTGCCAGCTCTAAAGCCGTCTTCCAGACTGCATTCCATCCCGCCCCTTCTGCCGTCTTTCTCTGATTCTGTGGTTTATCAAAAATAAACCGGAAATCGAAAGGCTCATAGATTGCCCTGTCTGCTGGCATTAAAAAGGTAAATGGTTCTTTCCTTGTCCATCCATCCTGGAGCATCCGGCAAAGCAAATCCCGCATATGGCCCTGATGCCGGCGCTCCCTGTCCGTGGCGACTCCTACAATATAGTCAATCTGACGGCAATGTTCCCGCATATGAATTTGGTATGGGTTTAAATGAACCATAGAAATAATGGTTCCATGATCTTCCTTTACTAAAATCTGGTTCTCTTTTATCTTTTCTGTAAAATAGTATTGATCAAATTCCTCTGAATCCTCAAAAAAGGCCTGACTCCACAGAGTCCTGGCCTTTTCTTTCTCTTCAGGTTTTAAATATCGGATTTTTGCTTCCATTTTTGCTCCACCATAAATTTTCTTGCAAAACCAATGGGATTATAGCTCATTTTTGATTTCCGCAGTCCCTCCAGACCTACATCGTCTTCCCGATTAACTAAAACCGCATCTGGAAACTCGTGAATTAAAAACTGCTGATTAATAAACTGGTACAATCCACGAAACTCAGAATTGGCCTTTTCAATATGAATAACTGCCATCTTTTCTCTTGCATTATAGCTTCCGACTGAAAAGGCCTGAAGATGTCCGTCAATATATACGCCTGCCATTTTAGCTGGAATATGGGAGCAGTTTTTTAAAATCTCATGGATGCCTACGATTTCCTCGTCCAGCTCTTCCATCACTTCTTCCGGCTCCTGCTTTCCTTCTCTCCAATGGTCTAAAAATTCCCAGACGTCCTGCCGATCCGAACAGCAAATCCGGCGGAATTCATACCGGCCTTCATAGGCCCGCATAAAGGAATTAACATGGTTTTTCTTTTTATGAAGCTTCCGGCCTGCCAGAGTACGCATTGCTTCGCCGTCGTAAAGGTAATCTTTCAGATCCTCTGCTTCTTCAATAGAAAACTGCTCTGGGTTCAGATTCAGATAGGTCAGGGAGTCTTCATCCGCCAGATAAATCCGGAGAGGTTGTCCCAGCTCCTGGTTGAAATGTTCCTGCATCACTCCAAGAAGCTCCTTCATATCTTCCTGACGGCACGTGGGAATAGAGGTGTATGTTTTACCATCCATCTCCATTTTCCAGAGAAGTCCCTTCTCCTGGTATTTCATGTACTGGATATGATAATAATCCCTCCACAAAAAACTATCTAAAAATACACTCTCACAGGTCTTATCCGGCCGCAGTCCGAAAAATGGGAGGATACTCTCAATATCATCTGCAGTTACCGGCTTAAAAGTCAATTCCATGTCTATCCCGCCCTGAATTCTTATTTGTATTTTTCTACAATCGCTTTCATTTCTGACCATTTTTTCTCCATGTCTGCTACTAAAGCAAACTGGGTATGAGTACGGTCTAAGTTATGGTTTTCCCTTGCAGTTCTGAAATATACATCTCCCTGAAGATAATCTGTCAGGAAACGCATACCGCATTCAAGAGTCATCAGCTTTGCTCCCATCGGAAGCATATCCATCTCTGCCTCTGTCAGGCTGCCTTCGCATCCCTCTAAGAATCCCTTGGTGTAAATATCAAATAATGGCAGGGACAGGGAAACTTTGCTTACATCCGGCTCATCCTCTTCGGCAGTATTGGCGCCAAAACGGATGGAATCGCCGTAATCAAAAATAGAAAGTCCTGGCATAATGGTATCTAAGTCGATAATACAGATTGCCTGTCCGGTTGCATCATCAATCATAATATTGTTCAGCTTTGTATCGTTATGGGTAACACGCAGCGGCAGACGTCCGTCTCTCTGCATATCCATTGCCATTCCCAGCTCTTTCTCACGATCCATAACAAACTGAATCTCTTCTTTCACGCTGGCTGCTCTGCCGCAAACGTCTTCTTCAATGGCCTTTTTAAAGGTCTCGAAACGGGACGGCGTGTTGTGGAAGTTTGGAATTGTCTCAGACAGTTCTTCTGCCGGATACTGTGCCAGCAGTCTTTGAAAATGTCCAAATGCCTTTCCGCTCTGATAGAAATCCTCTGGTTTTTCCACCAGATTATAACAGGTTGCATTTTCAATGAAGATATAAACTCTCCAGAAATTGCCCTCGTTGTCCTGATAATACTTCTTTCCGTCCTTTGCCGGAACCAGATTTAACGTTTCTCTTTCCGGATCGCCGCCGTTTCGGATAATCTCATTGCGGAGAAATTCCGTAACGCCTTCAATATTCTTCATTAAAGATACTGGATCTTTAAAAATATCGGTATTTACTTTCTGAAGGATGTAGCGTACCTCTTTGCCATCCTGCTCCCAAACCATTGCGAAGGTAGAATTGATATGTCCGCTTCCATATGGTGCGCTGCTTTTAAATGTTCCTTCGATTTGGAATGCCTGTGCCGCTTCCAGCATCTTTTCTGTATTGTACTCCGCCATTATTTAGTCCTCCCACAGCTTCTCAGAATATTTTCCTTCGTCTTTCAGGCCCTGAATTGCCTTTACAACCATTTCTTTATCCTCTTTGTAAGTAACTCCGTACCACTTGTCTATGCTCTTTAATACGGTAACCTCTGCTTTTCCTTCTTTTAACAGCTCGTCTACTACAAACGGAATAAAGTATTCACACTTTAATGGATTTACTGGAAGGTTTTTCTCTAAAAACTTAGCGAATCTCTTGTCCAATTCGTCTAAATAGCTGGATGTAAAGCCCCACAGGTTCATAGAAACCAGAGTTTCTTCCGGAAGCTCGGTCCAGGTCTGTCCATCATCCTCAGTAAATGCTGCGCCATCGCCCTTCTTTTCAATACGGGTTCTCTCTACAATGTCAGTCAGCTTGCCGTTTTCATCAACACTGCACACGCCGCGGGCAACGTGGCCGTTTTCGGTCAGTGTATTGTACAGCTTGTAACCTACCATTGCATACTGATATTTATCATCGTCTTCCTGTTTGGAAAGCTGATCGTAAATGGTCTTAAACGCGCTCTTTCCATAATAATCGTCTGCGTTGATTACCGCGAATGGTCCGTCAATCACATCTTTGCAGCATAACAGTGCATGGCCGGTTCCCCATGGTTTTACACGATCTGCCGGAACTTCAAATCCTTCCGGAATCTTGTCCAGTTCCTGATATACATACTCAACCTGAATATGCTCTTCCATACGCTTGCCGATGGTTTCTTTAAAATCTTTTTCAATGGCTTTTTTAATAATAAATACTACTTTTTCAAATCCTGCTTCCACTGCATCATGGATGGAAAAATCCATGATAATGTTGCCATACTGATCAATTGGATCAATCTGCTTTAAACCGCCGTAACGGCTTCCCATACCTGCTGCCATAACTACCAATACCGGCTTCTTTCCCATAAGTAACTTCTCCTTTCAAACCTTTTGCGACTTGTTTTCTAACTGTCTTCAGTATAGCTTAATCCCAGATTCTTTTCTTTGCACAATCCGTTCAGATATTTGCACAATCCAGTCAAATATGATAAAATACAGACAGCCTTGCATTTCTATAGGAAGTACTTGTGAAAAGGAGCCTGAATATGGACTACCGCCATACTGCGTTAAAAAGCAGCATTGTCATCAAAAGTATCGTTTCTATCCATTATTTTGAATATATGAGCGACTTTGTGTTTCCTGGAGAACAGCACGATTTCTGGGAGCTGGTCTGCGTTGATAAAGGAGAAATCCAGGCAGCAGCAGGAAACCGGACTGTCACGCTCAAACGCGGAAATATCCTGTTCCACCGGCCAGGAGAATTCCACAATGTTATCGCCAACGGCCGGATTTCTCCCAGCCTGGTGGTAATTTCGTTTGATTGTCACTCCAAAGCCATGAATCAGTTTGCCTGTCAGTCCCTGACCGTTCGGGAAGCCGAAGCTTCTTTGCTCTCCCAAATCATTATTGAAGCGCGAAATGCGTTTCAAGGCAGGTTAAACGATCCTTATCAGGAAGAACTGATCCGGCGCCCTGCTCCGGCATTTGGTGCAGAGCAGCTTATAAAAAATTATCTGGAAGAGCTTTTAATCCACTTATACCGCCGATACTGGCCTGTCGGACAAGGGGAGTCTTCTTCCCTTATTGGCTTTTCTGACCGGATTCCCATGCCCGATACCGCAGCTGCTTCTTTGAACAGCCTGGATGCCAGGAAAGAAACCTGCGTCCGCATCAAACGCTACATGGAAGAACATCTCCATGAACCTCTGACACTTCAGGATATCTGCAGAGATAATCTGATTGGCAGCTCCCAGCTTTCCCGTATGTTCCGTGAATTTTACCACTGCGGCGCCATCGATTATTTTATCCAGATGAAAATAGAAGCAGCCAGGCAGATGATCCGAAATGACCAGATGAATTTTTCCCAGATCGCCGATCGGCTTGGCTACAGTTCTGTTCATTATTTTTCAAGACAATTTAAAAAGCAGACTGGTATGACCCCTACAGAATATGCGGAGTCTATACGGTGTCTGGCGGAAAAAAATGCGGCTGGATGGAATTATCGGGAACCTTGATAGTTCTTACCATACTTTTTAACTTTTCTTGATAAAGTCCGTATTACACTTCGGGCAATGAATACTGATCTTTCCCTTTCCTCTGGGAATCCGGATTTTCTGCCCGCAGTTCGGGCATTTATAAATATGGTATTCTTTTGCCTGTTCCATACGGAACTTCCATTTCATTACCGTATCCTGAGCCTTTAGGTAAAGCCTCATATACACCTGGTTTTCTTCTTCTCTGGCCTTAAAGTTTTTTGAAAGCATACGGAAATAGCAAAAAACCAGGCCGATAAGTTCCAGCCAGTAAAGCGCCCTGGATTGAACAAAGACATTTACAAGAATCAATGCCAGAACCAGTACCAGCAAAAATTGGTTCAGTTTATCATTCCCGTATCTGCCTGCCATAAATCTCTGAAATTTTTCTTTTAACTGTTTCATAGCCAAGCCTCTTTTCTTAAGATATTAAAAACAATGACTTTCTATCACAGCCGCAATTTTTTCCAATCCTTCTTTGTCTTTTTCCGAAAAACGATCCAGCACCGGACTGTCAATGTCCAGAACTCCTATCACTTCTCCCTGGTTCCGGATTGGTATGACAATCTCTGACTGGGATGCGCTGTCGCAGGCAATATGCCCTGGAAATTCATGAACATTCTTTACCAGTAAGGTTCTGTTTTCCTTTGCTGCAGTTCCGCAGACCCCCTTTCCAACCGGAATACGTACACACGCCGGTTTTCCCTGAAAAGGCCCTAATATCAGCTGACGTTTTCCGTCCTGTTCTCTCATCAGGTAAAATCCCGCCCAGTTAATCTGATCCAGACTTTCCTTTAATAACGCTGACCCGTTTGAAAGATTCGCTATCAAATCATTCTCTCCGGTAAGCAGTGCATCCATCTGTTTTTCCAGTTCTAAATAATCTGTCTGTTTGTTCATGTCCCAACACTCCCAGTTTGTTCGTTTTCCATTGTATTTATATATTGAAGAATTCCTAAATGAAGCGTCCAGGCAATCCGATCCTGATATTCTTCATCCGACAGCTTTTTCGCTTCTTCTGCATTACTTAAAAATCCGCATTCGACAATTACAATTGGCGCTTTTACATTAAGAAGCAGATAATAGCTGTCATTGCCTTTTGCTTTTCTCCGGTTTTCTGCTTCTCCTAACACATAGTCAAACCGCTTTTGAAGAATTTCTGCCAGACGCTGACCTTTTTCCGAATTTTTATAGTAAAATACCTGAGCTCCGGATATTTCCTCCTGATGATAACTGTTCTGGTGAATACTGACCGCCAGTATCGGTTCTGCCTCATCGATTATCTGACACCGTTTTTTCATGTCCGCAGACTTTTTATGGCTATCCGATTCTTTGTAAAGCCCCGTATCGCTTTCCCTTGTCATAACCACTGCAACATTCGCTGCTTCCAGATACGCTTTCAGTTTTTTTGCTATCTGCAGATTAATGTCTTTCTCTTTCTGACCGGAAACTCCGATTTTGCCTGGATCATTTCCGCCGTGTCCGCTGTCAATTACCACAACCTGCTTTGCGCCCTGCGCTTTTCCTCCGGCTTCTGCCGTCTGCAGGCCGCCTTCTTCCAGAACTCCCATTCGTCCTGCAACTAATGTGACAATTATCAGCATGGCAATTCCCATGATATTCTGCCAAAATCTTTTCCTGTCCATACTCCACCAAAGGCAATTCGCTTTCTTTAATATATTACCTTTTCCCTGTCCACTATTCCCCTTCGGATTGTCGTGCAGAATCCAGCAGGTTATAGTCTCTGGTGGCTTCCTCCAGTATGTATTCCAGATATTCTGTTTCCAGGCTTGGATAGCCGTGTTCCTGCCACATGGAAAACAGCGGACTGGCTTTCATTTCATCTGCAATCTCAACGGCTCTTCCCCAATAGTAATAGCACTTAGCCACAGCGTAAAAATCTGACATCTCCTGGATCTGTTTTTCTGTCAGGGCACTGTCCTCTCTCCGGCTCAGCCAGCCGTATGCCTGATTATAGAAGACCCGTTCTAAAAACGGCGTTTGGTATTCTGAAAAATGCAGGAGATTCTCATCTTCTATGCCCTGAATTTCCGCCCATTTTTCCATATCAACCACCTGGGTATGGTACTGAAAACTCCGATCGGTTTCCCCAAAATACAGCACTCCATACTGACAAGGCGGTACTGCAAGGGAACTGGTTACCACTTCCCAGACGCCTTGTTCCGATACGTCGTCGGAATTGGCAAAATGCTGGACATGAAGATGACCGCTTAAAAACAGCGGGATGGTTTCCCAGCCTTCCAGTCTTTCTACCAGCGCCTCATTGTGCTCTATGGTACAGTCGGACGAGTAAATTCTGCTTTCTTCCAACAGATTGTGGTGGGCAACCGGAATCACATTGATCCCTTCTTCAAACGCCGCCTCCAGCTGGCTGTCTATCCATTCATAGGTGTCGGTATCAATCATTCCGCCTACCTGCGCTTCCCCGTCATATTGGCAGGTATCCAGCATCAGAAGCCTTGTGGAATCACTTATCTGATACATATAGCTCAAAGAATTTGGATCTCTGCTGACTGCATCATCATATCCCATTGCAAGGTAAATCTGTTCAAACTCTTCCGGACTGGTTTTTTCTGCCGGATACCGCTGCCCGTCTTCCATTCTGGCAGCGCTGTTATTATTAATGTCATGGTTTCCAGGAATTACCAGAACAGGTATCCCCGCATCTTCGATTTTTGACAATTTCTCTGCCAGTTCTATATGACTGGCTTTCTCTCCATTGTACGACAAATCTCCGCTTAAAATTACTGCATCCGGCCGTTCATTTAAGACCTCTTCTACAAAGGCATCTGTAATTTCCCAGATATAATTTGTTACCTTTCCATCCCCGTGTTCCATAGAATGCACAAAGCCGGTTCCCCTGTCTGTCAGTTCTGAGGCAAGGTAATGGATATCTGTTGCAATAATCAGTTTTAGCCCTTCTGGTTCTTCCAGAACCGTATCTTCTGTACTGTCAGGAAAAGGAGCTACCGTCTCTGCTTCTTCTTTCGGAGGCCCTGACTCCGCACTGGATGTTGTCTCCTGTGCTGCCTGTGTGGTCGCTACTGTTTCGTCCATAATTTCAGGGAAATTTCCACATCCTGTCATTCCCAGTACAGCCCCGATTGCCAGAACTGCTGTCATCCTTCGCTTCATGCCGTATCCCGCCTTATTCATATGTTACAATATCCCAGACAGACGCTGGTTCAAATCCTAATTTCCAGCATCCGACTCCGCCTAAATCATTCTGGCGGATCAAATCCATCTTTAATTCCAGGGATTTTTCCTCTTCCATCCACAGGTACTGGGAACCTCCCTCTATTGCTTTTTCTCCATAGTATTGCCCCAGGCTGTCCTGCCAGTAAAGTTCTACTTGATTTTCTTCCACCCATTTTTTTGCTTTTTCAATCCCCATTGCCTCAGAACTTATCTTCTTTCCATCCTCGGTCTCTGTCCAGAGACGGGTGTAAAACGGGATCGCATTGATTACCTTTTCCTTTGGAACTTCCAGAAGAGTATTTTCAATTCCCTGCTTCACGTAATCAATGGAAGCTACGCTTCCTGGATCTCCACCTGCATAGTGTTCGTCATAGCCCATCACAATTACATAGTCTGCTACAATCCCCTGTTCTGTCCTGTCGTAGAAACGGTTATATGGCGCAGGCACATAATTATCTACAGATAAAATCAATCCATTATTCCGACAGGCAGCGGACATCTCTCTGATAAACTGGACATAATGAGGTCCTGCGCTTTCCTTCAGACTTTCAAAATCCAGGTTATAGCCGTCAAATCCATACGTTTCTGCATCTGCCATTAAATTGTTAATCAGTTTCTTTCTTACAGACGTTTTTGACAGCAATACTTCCGACTGCACGTCTTTGCTGAAATTATCAATCAACGCCCACACCTGGACTCCCGCCGCATGGGCTTTTTCCACATAAGCGGCATCTGCCAGACAGTTATAGCCGCCTTCATTGTCTGTCAAGGCAAACCAGGTCGGACTGATAACATTCACGCCCCTGGTGTTTCCGAAATAGCTGTCAAACGTACTGTTTGCCTCTTTTGTTGTTACCTGATGCCAGGCCAGAACGACTTTTTCCTCTAATGCCAGTCTGGTATATTCCGGTTCTTTAAACTCGCTGACCGGCGTAACCTCCTGTATCTCTCCCAGACGTTTTTTCTCGACATATCCGATAAACCCGTCCTGGGTACGGACTTTGGACCATTTTTCCATCTCTTCCAGGACTTTGACCTGAGTTCCGGCTTCTGCGCGGGTAATAATTGGACTCTTGATTCCTCCCTTTTGGCGGATCATGCTGTCTTTTTTTACATCAGCCCAGGACTCAGCAGTCCAGGTATTGTTGATGAACAGCCTTTTTGCTTCTCCGCTGTCAAAGGCGCCTATCTGAATATCGGTATATGCAGCAACCAGTTCAAGCGATACAAAAACGTCCTCGTCCGTTACCCACAAAAGCGGCCTGCCGTCTTCTCCCAGGGTTTCGCTGTCTGCGTAACGAACCTCTGTCGGCAGCGCATATGAAAGGATTTTTTCTTCTTTATCCCAGTAAAAACGCTTGTTTAAATTGCTGTTTACCCACTCTAACGGAAGGTATGTCGTTCCATCCACATACAGCCCCTTAACTTCTGACAGTTCATCATTTAAAACCAATGCCACTGCATCGTCTTCTGCATCAAAGAAATCGGAAGCCTCCATCCATTCGTCAGAAGGCGTATATCTTCCGATTACCTGGACCCCTGCGTAACCGGCAACGATTAACAGAATCAATCCAATTGCAATAAACATCGGCAAAAGTCTCTTCATCATCCCAGCATCCTCCAACACGTTAAAGTTAGCATTATTATATCACACCTTATGGCCCGATTCTAATTAATTTTTCATTACATCTCCCTCCCATCAGCTTTGCTGGCAGGCTGAGGCGGCATCGCTGATATTCCCTCCCTGTTCTTGTTTCACTTTTTTAAAGAAATCCGGTCAAACCGTATTTCCTTCAGGCATCCCTCCTCTGCTCCTACATAATCTCCCATGTAAAAACCTCCGTCTTCTTTTACCTCAAAAATCCTGCTCCAGTCCGCTTCTGTACTTAATTTTCCATCAATATAAATCGGGATTCCTTTATTATAATAACGTCTCAAGCCCTCTAAATACCTCTGCTGCTGGTTCATCTTTTCCTGTTCTTCCTCGTACCCCATAAGGTCTCCTTACCGCGTTTTCCGCATACTGGCTGCTGGCAAAATAAAGAGGCAAAAGGAGATTTTCTGTGACATATTATATCCTGTTCCACTCTCCTTATTTTACGAAAGCAGCTGTCCAAATAATCTGATTGTTTCTTCTGTTACACCATAGGCATCCACCGTACAGGGTACCCGCAGAATCGGCACGTTCATATGCTTTTCTGCCAGTTTTCTGGATTCTTCACTTCCAAATGCACACAGATAATGCCATCCCTCTTTTGACTGCTTTCTCTCTTTTAGCAGCGGCATATAATATCCCATCTGCCATTCGCAAAAGGAACCCATTACCAGCTTTTTCCGGCACCGGATCAGATCGGCCCTCCGGCCTTCTTCCTCTCTTCCGCAATCCAGCAAAACGGCCTGGAAATCCCCGCACATACACTGGACCAGCGTTTCATTATCTGCACGCGGAAAATAGCTGACGCCAAGAATCTGGTATTGATCCTTTGTTTCTCCCAGTCCCAGACAGCAGACTCCAAACCGGTCAAAATCCCCATGGGAATTCCATTCCAGCACCGCTGTCTTCCTGTTTTTTACTCCTGACAGGTAGTTTGCCAGCAGAAGCGTCAGATGGGTAGTCCCTGCGCCCGCCCCTGCTCCGATGATTCCTATCGTTTCTTTTTCCACTTCAACAACTTTTTTATCCGCAAAAAAACAGTAGTCTTACCATCTCCTTTCTTCTCTGTCAGCCTGTCCCAGAACTCCCGATAAAAGCTTTCCGCGTCTTTATCTGGTCGTTCTGTTTTTGGAAAATAAGGCATAAACAGCGTTTCCCTTTCGAATCCTTTCTGGGGACAGCTGGGCAAAAAACCAGGTTCCAAAAAATTAAAAATCAAAACCGTCTGATTTCCGCCCAATTCTCTGACTGCCCTGCTGTTTTCTCGCTGATTATAGGGTTTGCCGCCGCACACGCATACCAGGGACTTTTTCAGAAAATCTATTTTTTCATGGTCTCTTACCGCAGCCGTCCAGTCTGTGCCATAGTCCCTGATGTACACCTGGAACTCTCCAGCCTCCTTGAGCTGAACCTGGGGACCGTAATGAGGGAGCAGCCTCCACGATCCTACCTGGCATATTCCGCTACTGTCCGGAGCTGCATGGGCATATTCTGCCAGCATGATTCCATGCCCTGATAAATTGCGTTCTTCATAGAGATTGGAAATTCCCCATCTCCAGAGACAGGATGACAGGCCCAGCGCCAGATGCGTAACTCCTACATTAGGAGCGCTTCCAACAATGGACACGATTCGAGCGACATCAGAATGTTCCTGAGCTGGACAAGGCTCTGTTTCTATCAGAGCTTCCAGTCTTAATTTTACCTCCAGAGCTGTTTTCGGCCTCTTTTCCCTGATTTGCAGACAATCCCTCACAAGTGTGCCAAGTTCTCGGCCTAATGCCATGTCCCAGTCCGTCCGGTTTTCCTGTCCAAGCCGCTCCGGTAATTGTCCGGTCGCCAGATAGAATAGGAGTACACCAATGGCATAGATGTCTGTACGCTCATCTAACGGTTCTTTTGTATACTGTTCCGGAGCTGCGCATCCAGGCGTCCCGCGGCGGATATCGGTTTCATTGGCCTGCGTCAGGTAGTCTGCATTTCCAAAGTCTACCAGTTTAATCACGTCATGGCATAAAAGAAGGTTATTCGGCTGTAAATCCAGGTGTAAAATGGGGTCTCTTCCTGCAGAATGCAGGTACTGTACCAGGCTGCATATCTGAATCCCATAGCGGATTACCATGCTCCTGGAAAGATAACTCCGGCGCTGTACCAGAGTCGTTAAAGATTCTCCTTCAAGAAATTCTTCGATAAGATAACAATGTGTGTCCGTTTCTTCTAAATCGTATATGATAGGAATAGAAGGGTGATGAAGATCCTTCATAATGCGGGCTTCCCGCAGGAACTGTCCATAACTGGCATCTGACTTCGGCACTTCCTTAATCGCCCGATATTCTCCTAGGCTTTCATGCTTTGCCAGATAAACTGTGCCCGTCCGCCCCCTGCCAATCATACGGCATAGGCGATATTTCCCAAACAGAATGGTGTCTGAAATGTCCACCTCCCTCTCCGATGTCGTCTCTGGATCTCATTATAGTATAATCTATTTTGATATTCAACTAATAGACTTTTTTAGACTTTTAATTTTTTTAACATAGTAATTGCTATTTACTGATAAAATATAGTATAGTAATATTACGGATTACAATACGTATTTGCCTGTAAACCGTCAGACTTATAAAGATAGGAAGTGATTTTCCATGAAAATAGAACGGATTAATGAAAACCAGATCCGCTGCACCCTTACCAGCTTTGACTTAAGCGTACGCAATTTAAACTTAGGGGAACTTGCCTACGGCAGTGAAAAAGCCAGAAAGCTGTTTCGTGAGATGATCCAGAAAGCGTCAAATGAGGTTGGATTTGAGGCGGAAGACATCCCATTAATGGTAGAAGCCATCCCCCTTTCCAACGAAAGCGTTATGCTGGTTATTACAAAAGTAGAAGATCCGGAAGAATTAGATACCCGTTTTTCCAAATTTTCGCCTTCTGGCGAAGACGGAAGTTCTCTTCTGGACAGCCTTGCCACAGAACTTTTAGAAGGAGCGGACGGTATTTTGGATCTCCTTCACGGGCTGGATCCGTCCCAGGATTCTTCCCCTGACCGTTCCAAAACGGAAGAAACCCCAGACCTTTCCCAGACATTCCGGATTTTTACTTTTTCAAAGCTGGACTTAATCAGCGAAGCGGCCAGGGCCGTTGGAGGACAATTTTCCGGCGAAAGCATCCTTTATAAAAAGCCGGAAGAAGGGCCTTATTATCTGGTTCTGAAAAAGCCGGCAGATACCTCTGATTTTAACAGGGTCTGCAACACGATGGCCGAATATGGAGCAAAAATCCGCCACGACTACGCCACAGAATCCTACTACGCAGAACATTATGAAGTATTAATTCCAGATAATGCGCTTCAGATATTAGCCGGTCTGTAAATAGGTCCGTTTCATACCAAATCTGCAGCATCGGGAATAAAAAAGCTATCCCGCTGAACGGAAGTTTCTTGTCTCTTCCATATCAGTGTGATAGCTTTTTATCCCTGCTTTTAAGTTAATAAAAACGGATCGTTCAGCTTTTCTAAATACTGTCTCAAAATGCCTTCATACTTTTTTGCTTCCGGATCGTGGGGAGAAAGTTCTTTCGGACTCATTTGATAAGGATCCAAAGCATTATTATATAACAGACGTCTGGGCTTTGCCTCCGGCTCACATCCTAAGTCAACTACATAGGTATGAGTCTTGGTGCGGATTCCCCGCCAGCCAAACGATTTGGGATTCATCCCTCTTTTCCGGTAAGGATTTACTAATTCCGGCATTCCTGGGAACATACATAGATATGCATATTCTGGTTCTTCTTCCTCGCAGGCTGTCTTTGTAATATAGGCGCCCAGCGCCTTCCCTTCTACCGTATCCGGAATCTCTGCTCCAAGCAGCTGAAGCAGCGTTGGCATATGATCCGGACTGGCAAACAGTACGTCGCTTTCCCCTGCCGGAATGCCTGGCCCATGGAAATACAGCGGAATCCGGATGGATTCTTCATACCAGATGTTCTTTCCATAGCGTCCATGGGAACCCATACAATCTCCGTGATCTGCTGAAAGAACAATCAGCGTTTCTTCCATCAGTCCCGTTTCTTTCAGATAATCCATCAGGCGGCCAAAATTTTCGTCCAAGCCACTGACTGCAGCGAAATACTCCCGCCTCTTTTTCTGGTATTCCTCATCCTTTCTCCACTCTTCCGGTACGTTCTCCCGAAACGGGATCTCTGTATCTTCATACAACTTCATGTATTTTTCCGGCACCAAATCATAGGGCGGATGAGGCGGATTCCAGGAAATAAACAGATTGAACGGCCTGCTTTTATCTCTGTGCTCCAGATAATCAATGGCAGCGTCGGTCTCAAACTCCGGAGACCATTTCTCCGGATAAATCATCTCATCTGTATCATGCCAGTAATGAGGCTTCAAATGATTATCCATCGCTCCGTATGAAAGCCAGTAATCGATGTGATGGCGCCGTTCTCCAGGCGGTGTATACGCATCCCAGTACTGTGCTCCGGAAGCCGGTCTGGAATGGAAGTTTTCTTCACTTCCATCCAGATGCCACTTTCCAATATAAGCATTTTCATATCCGGCTTGATGGAGAACGTCTGAAATCGTAACCTCCTGAGGTCTCAGCATTACTACTTCGTCCAGGCCAATCTTACAGTTTGTCCACATTCCGCAGCTCTGCGGATATTTTCCTGTTAAAAGCGCCGCCCGATGCGGAGAGCAAAGCGGATAGGTACTGACTGCATTGGTACAGCACATACTTTCTGCTGCAAATGCATCCATATTAGGCGTCAGAACCGGATCTCCGCACGCAGCTCCAATGGCATGGGCGCGCCACTGATCCGCGAAAATGTAAAGCAGATTTTTTGGTTTCATCGTTTCCACTATCCTTTTTTATTTTCCAGCATTGTTTAAATAAGTCTCGTATGCTTCCTGGTTGATTTCCAGAGCGCGGTCAATTCCTCTTGCCTTCAGTTCTGCAATAAACTCGTCATACTCTGATTCGAAATCATTTACTCCTAAAATCCAGGACTGGAATTTTTCTTCTACGTATGGCTGGATATTTGCCATAATGTTCTTATATTCGGTATCTACGTCTGCACTGTATTTCAGATCCAGTTCTCCGTCTGCATAAGGAGGCATATCTTCGCCAAACCATTCCGGATGAGCTTCATACATCTCGCTTGCCTGCTTGCCAACTTCTGTCATAGTTGCTTTCTCGTACTCGCCGTCCTGGCACATACCGATTCTGTACTGTGCGCCGATAGAACGAAGGTATCCAAGAGGAGTTAATTCAGACTTCAGCACCTTATCCGTAAAATGCTTGGTTCCGTCTGCATCTTTGGTATAGGTATCGCCTTCAATACCCCAGTTGATTAACTCGTCGCCTTCTTCAGAGAAGAAGTAGTCCATAAATTTAATTACCGTTTCTGGATCTTTGCACTGAGAAGAAATTCCCCATCCGGAACCTGGATAACGGCTGACTCTTTCTTTCACTACTCCATGCTGGTCTGCAGGAGGAGCGAACGGAACCATTTCAAATCCTGGAATTGCCTCTGCTAAAGAGGTATTATAGTTTCCTGCGCTGACCCAGTCGTGAGTACAGCCGCCCATGTCGCCGCTCAGAAGAGTGTCTCGGCTGGATGCGCCTCTGGTAAAGATCTCAGGGTCAATAATACCTTCTTCATACCACTGAATCATTCCTCTTACGCCGTCTTTAAAATTCTCTTCCATCGGCTCGAATGTCATTTTTCCGTCTCTTGGATAGAAGGTGGTACTGGTATCCCACAGATACAGATACTCTTCCGGCATTTTCCAGCCAGCGCGGTCAAACAACGGAACTTCATCCTTCTGGCCGTTGCCGTTTGGATCGTTGTTGCGGAATGCATATAATACGTCATGCAGTTCGTCTACTGTAGTAGGAACTTCCAGATTCAGCTTGTCCAGCCAGTCTTTCCGGATCCACCAGTACTCAGCAGAACGCAGCTCCTGATTCTTTGGCAGGTAATAAATATTGCCGTCCAGAGAAGTGGCCGCCTGACGGTATCTCTCGTCTTCTTCCAGAACCCGCTTAATATTTGGAGCATACTTGTCGATTAAATCATTTAATGGAATAAGACCGCCGTCGCGTCCCAGTTTTTCCAGCTCGGATGCATCTACGTATCCGATAATGTCTGCCAGCTGTCCGGAGCTTAACATCAGGTTAAACGCCTCTTCCTCGTTGGAATTGGTCTTGGAAATCGTTCCTTTTAAGCTGACATTCGTTCTTTTTGCTGCCTCCTGCCAAACCTGCCAGGAAGGATCAAACGGCATATTGTTAAAGTTCAGGAAGATGGTAAATTCCTTTGGCTCTGCGCTTACCAGACTTCCTTCTAATGTTTCCTCTACTGCTGCTCCGGTTTCAGTTCCGGTCTCTGTCTTTTCTTCTGCTTTCTTTCCGCCGCATCCAGTTGCCAGTGATGCTGTCATGGCAACTGCCAGCGCCAGTAACATTACGCGTTGTTTTCTCATAACCTTTCTCCTTTTCTTTTTAACCCTTTACTCCGCCTACCGTAAGTCCGGATTTAAAGTATTTCTGAACAAATGGGAACACTACCAGCATTGGTATGATTGCGATAATAATAACCGCATAAATAACCGTAGTCGGGGAACTTAGCGATTCTGCTGTAACCAGCGCCGCATCCGAGGCATTGGCTACCCTGTCTACAATCATCTTCTTTAACATAACCTGCAGCGGAGCCTTTGTATCGTCTGTCAAAAGCTGCATTGCCCAGAAATAACTATTCCAACGGTTTACTGCATAAAACAGGCCCACAGTTGCTAATGCCGGTTTAGACAGCGGAAGGAAAATCTTATAAAAAATAGTAAAATGGTTTGCCCCATCAATAAATGCCGCTTCTTCCAATTCATATGGAACCTGCTCGAAGAAGCTCTTCATAATTACCATATTATAGGTGTTGATGGCAAATCCCAAAATAATTGCCGTTCTGGTATTTAAAAGTCCGAAGTCTTTGAAATTCAGGTAAGTTGGAATGATGCCCGCATTGAACCACATGGTAAAAATTGCAACCAGCGTAAAGAACTTCCGGCATACCAGGCGCTTCTTAGACAGCGCATACGCCATAGTCGTTGTAAAGAACATATTGACCGCTACACCAACTACCGTATAAAAAATCGTGTTCGCATAAGCCATCCAGATACCAGGCTTTGCAATTGCCTGTTTGTAGCTTTCCAGCGTAAAATGCTTGATTGAGAACATAACCGAACCGTTTTCTACGTAAAGCGGCTTGCTGAGTGATGCAATCAGCGCGTAATAAATGGGGTAAAGCACCACAAGGGAGATTAAAATTCCCACAATAATCATGGTAACATTAAAAATCTTCTCGCCTGTTCCGATGACCTGACCCTGATGTTTTTTCTTTTTCATGTCATCCTCCTTACCAAAGCGCGGTATCCGTAATCTTGCGGCTTACCCAGTTCGATAATGTTACCAGAACCAGTGCAACCAACGCCTCAAACAATCCAACTGCGGTTGCCAGACCGTAGTTTCCATTTTCAAATCCCAAACGGTATGAATATGTAGCAATTACGTCTGCGGTTGCATAAGTAGATGGCTGATACAAAAGCAAAATGGCCTCATATCCGACTTTTACCATCTTTCCAATGTTTAAAACGAACATGGTAACAATGGTTGGTGTAATTGCCGGAAGCGTAATGTTTTTAATTTTCTGCCATTTTCCGGCTCCATCCACGGTTGCCGCTTCATAAAGCTGCGGATCGATTCCCATAATAGCTGCAATAAACACCAATGCGTTGAAACCTGCATTCTGCCACAGTGTCATTCCTGTATAAATTCCTCTGAAATACTGAGGCTGTACCATAAAGTATACCGGCTCAAATCCTAATTTTTCAATAATCATGTTGATGATACCAGTACTTGGAGACAGGAAGTTTACTACCATACCGCAGACCACTACTACTGATACGAAGTGCGGAAGCAGCGTTGCCGTCTGGGTCATTTTGCTGACAAACTTGTTTTTCATTTCTGTTACGCAGATTGCAAGCAAAATCGGAACTGGGAAGCAGACTAAAATCTGCCAGAATGAAATCATCAGCGTATTCTTAAATACACGGATAAAATCTCTTCCGGTCAGGAAATCCACAAAGTTTTTCAGGCCTACGAATTCACTTCCTTCAAATCCGCGGAAAATATTATAGTCGTAAAAAGCGATCCGAAGTCCTGCCATTGGTTTGTAAGCAAACGCTAGGAACCATAACAGCCCAGGCAGCAGCAGCAAATAAAGCTGATAATTCTTTACCATACTTTTTGCTCCTATTTTTACCCGCTGTCCCAATGGCACTTTTGGTTCTTGTTGTTTTGGATGTCGTTTCATCAAGAAACCCCCTTTATCTTTTTGGCGTGCACGCAATTTGTATTGTTACTTTACCTCTGACCTGCTCAAAAAGTAAATCTTCGTTTTTCAAAACGGCTTCTTTTTACCCCAAAAAAGAATCATCATTTTTCAAGTTCATCATCAAAGAGTATGATTTCGTTGATTTTTGTTACTTTTTATATTATATTTCTACTAAAAGCTGCATTTTTTATCCAATTTGCAAAAAGAAAGAAGGGGGATACCATGAATCCATCAAACTATTTGGTTATTATTTGCGATCAGCTTTCCGCTGCTGCATTACGTACATACGGCAATTCCTATTCCCATACGCCAAACCTGGATCGCCTGGCTGAACGTTCTGCCGTCTATGAAAATGCCTATACTCCATGTCCATTGTGCCAGCCGGCCCGCGCATCCTTCTGGACCTCTCGCTACCCGCATGAAACTATGGTTCGGAGTAATCTGCCAGCGCAGCGCTATCCGTTTTATCAAGGCGACGACCTTTCCAAAACTCCAGAAACCTTTCCAACTATCTCAGAAGAGATTCCGGCCATGGGCCAATTTTTTTCCAACGCTGGTTACACGTGTGTACATTTTGGAAAGACCCATGACTATGGGGCATTGAAAGGATTTCAGGTTGTTCCGGATGTCGAAATCAAAATCGACCGCACAAATCCCGCCATTAATTTTGATTATGAAACCTATTTAGATGTCGATACGACCCAGAAAACGGTCCGCTGGCTGAAAAACGATGCTGCAAACATGGAACAGCCATTTTTAGCTGTGGCAGATCTGCAGAATCCCCACAACATCTGCGGATATATCGGCGAAAATCAAAATGGGGTAAATCCTGCTGATTTCCCGTTGGACCGAGAACTCCCTCCTTTGCCGGAAAACTTTGAATTCGACGACATAAAAAACCGCCCTCCGTTTATCCAGTATCTGTGCTGCGCCCACAGACGCCTTCGCCATGCGAGCCGCTGGACTCCCCAGGATTACCAGTATTATCTGTATGCTTACTATTATTATTTAAATATGGTAGATAAGCAGATTGGCGAAATTCTGCAGGCCCTGGAAGAAAGCGGAAAAGCCGACAATACGGCTATTTTCTTCTTTGCCGATCATGGCGAAGGAATGGCTGCTCACCATATGGTTACAAAATATGGTGTTTTCTATGAGGAAAGCAATCGGGTTCCCTTCTTTGCCTGCGGCCCTGGAATCGCTGGTGGAAGGCGAATCGGAGGAATGTTCTCTTTATTGGATCTGCTTCCAACCATGCTGGATCATGCCGGTATTTTGAACCAGGAATTTGCCGGAACCAGTCAGCTGGCCTCTTTAAAAGGAGCGTGCCAACGCGCTTCCAACGACTACGTTGCATCTGAATGGCATGATGAATTCCGAGATTACACCATTCCTGGCCGGATGATCTGCGATGAAAACTTTAAATACACCTGCTACCTGGAGCCGGACAGCGAAGAACTGTTTGATTTACGAACGGATCGCCTGGAAAAGAAGAACCTGGCGCGGCTTCCAGAGTACGCTTCCGTTTTAGAAACTTATCGTCAGAAATTAAAAGAACACGTAAGCCGAACAAACGATGACTTTTTCCGCCTTGCCTGCTCTGACGCCTCTGCCTACCGCCATCATCCTCTTGGTTTCCAGAATCACGAAGGATTAAGCGCAGTAGAAGTATACTCCCAGAGTCTCCGAAAGACAAACTGACATTTTCATAAAGGACTGTTGCTGCAATGAAAAAATCCCATGGAACCTATAAACTTACCCTGTACCGCCTGTTTTTTGCCATTGTGCTGGCTACCGCATTGATTGTCTGTACGCTGATTGGCTGGTTTTTGAATCGCCAATCCAAGTCCGATTATTCTCATTATTTGGAGCAATCGGCAAATTCACAAAAAAATCTGTCTTCCCTCTCTGTAAATGTCATTATCAATGCCATTGGTTCCTGCACCAAGGGAGACGAAATTACGGATTGGGTAGATTCCGAATCCCTTCCCGAATTTTATTTTAATGCAATCAACGCCTCGAAGCGCCTGCAGGCCGCTACCACAGATATTCTTCAGATTGAATATCAGCTGGCTGTCGCTCCGTTAAATCCGAGGGCCTTTCATGGAACCATTACCAATATGGTTCTGACTGGCGAGGGTTCTATGGATCTAAAACAATACTGCCGGCTTCACTCCATTATGGAGCAGGACTTTTTAAATCTTATTGATCACTTTCAGGAAAGCGAAGATCCGGTCGCTTTCCCTGAATACGATCCGGAAACCGGTAAATTGGCAAACATCCAGTATATCGTAAAAAACAAAGGACGCCAGCACCCTTATTTATTTTTTGTTACCATTCCCATTGAATCCCTGGTTTTGGATCCGCTCAGCAGTTCCTTCTTTCTCTATAATGAATCTGGGATTTTTGCCTATTCGGATGAAAGTGAAGAATCGGTCTCCCAGGCTGACCAGATTTATGAACAGCTGACCGCTTCGGCAGGAAGTATGGATTTTTCCAAACCCCAGGAAGTCCAGGGACAATACCTGATGGTTCTGGAGATTCCCCACCTGAATTGGTCCATTGCCTGCCAGTATCCGCCTCTGCCTCTCCATATCAAAAAAATGATGACGTTTCTTTTAATTGTATGCCTGTTTATTATCCTGGCGCTTATTTTAAGCTGTTCTCTGGTGGAGATTTTATACCATCCGGTAAAAGAGCTTCTGGAATCATCGCCTCTGTTGGAAAAAAGCGGGAAATCCGTAAATGAATTTGAAATCATCCGGAAAAATATGGAGAAAATCACAGAGTTAGGAAACAGGCTCCATGAAACTATGGAAGAAAATGACTCTCTTATGTCTATCCAGTGCTGCAAGGAACTTTTGTTTTCTTCCAAAGTCTCCCCAGATATGCAGCTTCCTTTTGAGCGCCCCGACGCAAATTACTGCGTTGCCATCGGGGAAACTTTGTGTCTGGAGGACGACCGTTCCTATCAGGCAATTGCCCTTCAAAAAGGCACTGCCTACGACGTAACGGCTCATAATCCCAATCTGTTTTACATTAACCTGGATTATAACCGCTATGCCTTAATCATCCAGACAGACTCCCTGGAAAACGCCAGTGAGATTTTAATGCGGATTCTGCGTTTAATGGAAGATAACCACGCTCTTCTGGACTCGGATCACCGGATTGTGCTTTCCGATATTCACAGCGGGATTAAGCAGCTTCACACCTGTTATCAGGAAGCTTTAAAAATTCTGGAGTTCCGGTTTCTCCACGCAAAATCCAGGCTCATTACCTATCGGGAGATTTCTTCTATTGATGCAGTTACTTATTCCTATCCTCTGCAGACCGAAAACAAACTGATTCAATGCGCGTTGGAGGGGAAACCAGAAACCATTGAGATTTTTGAATCCATTATTCGGGAAAATATCCGCGACAAAGATCTGTCCAGAGAAACGCTTCAAAATCTGATCTATGCGCTGATTGGCACGATTTCCCGTATTTTCCAGGAAATGAAAACCTCTCCGGAAGAATTTTTAGGGAAAAAGATTGATTACCGCTATCTCTACAATCACTGGAATGATTCTGCAGTGTTTATTGAAATTAAAGACATTCTGGAAGCCATTATCCAGACGGTCCGACAGCGGGAAAACAGCAGGGATCAGGAACTGCTAAATAAAATGCTGGGGTATATTTACAAGAATTACTCCGATGATATTATGCTCAATGACCTGGCTGACTACTTAAACATTTCCCCGAAATACTGCGGAATCTTGTTTAAGCAGCTTAGTGATAATAACTTCAAAGACTTCCTGAACCGCTACCGCATTGAGCGTTCAAAAGAAATCCTGACTAACCACCCTTCCATCAAAATCGTGGATCTGAGCGCCATGGTTGGATTCAATTCCTCCAACAGCTTTATTCGGGTATTCAACAAATATGTGGGAATTACTCCAAAAGCATATCAGGACAGAGTCAGACAAGAGCAGGAGAATCGTGTTTGAAAAAAATAAGGGGACTGCATCTGCAGTCCCCTTAACACATCTAATCAGTCTTATTTCTTAGCCTCTGGTTGCCAGGATTTCGTTGATTCCGGCTACCAATGCGTCACAATCAATTCCATGAACCATGCAGGCTTCCTCTAAAGATTCTCCCTGAGAAGATGGGCATCCTAAGCAATGCATACCAGCTCTCATCAGAATCGGAGCGATACAGTCATCTAACTGAATCAGTTCGCCAATTAACATCTCTTTATTAACACTTAACATGATAGTTTCCTCCTTTGGTTGTGCTATGTACAATATAGCATTTTTGCGGCATTTTGACAAGAAGCAATCTTTAGCAGTTTTGTGTTCCTTTTTTTAAACATTGATTTTTTGACTTCCTGCTTGACATGTATACAGTATTTTTATACAATAACGGCGTAAACTATAACTAACACTTTCACAGGATTTTATATAGGAGGAATTTATGAGACCAGAATGGAATACTTTTAATTCCGGCGTATGGGAAAGAGAAATCAATGTCCGCGACTTTATTCAGAAAAACTACACACCTTATGATGGTGATGATTCTTTCTTAGCCGGCCCAACCCAGAATACTAAGGATTTATGGGCGCAGGTTATGGATCTTTCTGAGCAGGAAAGAAAAGCTGGCGGCGTATTGGATATGGATACAAAGATTATCTCAACCATTACCTCCCATGGTCCAGGATATTTAAACAAAGAGAAAGAAACCATTGTCGGCTTCCAGACTGATAAGCCTTTCAAGCGTTCCCTGCAGCCTTACGGCGGTATTCGTATGGCAGTAAAAGCTTGCCAGGATAACGGTTACGAAGTTGATCCGGAAATCGTTGAGTTCTTTACCAAGCATAGAAAAACTCACAATGCCGGCGTATTTGATGCATATACCCCAGAAATGCGCGCCTGCCGTTCCAGCCACATCATTACCGGTCTTCCGGATGCATATGGCCGTGGACGTATCATCGGCGACTACCGCAGAGTTGCTCTTTACGGTGTTGACCGTCTGATCGAAGACAAGACCGAGCAGAAGAATACTACCCGTACCATCATGTACTCTGACGTAATCAGAGAGCGTGAGGAATTATCCGAGCAGATCCGCGCTCTGGAAGAGTTAAAAGAACTGGGCCGCATTTATGGATACGATATTTCCAAGCCTGCAGCTGACGTAAAGGAAGCAATCCAGTGGCTGTACTTCGGCTACCTGGCTGCTGTTAAGGAGCAGAACGGTGCTGCAATGTCCTTAGGACGTACTTCTACCTTCATCGACATTTACGCAGAACGCGACTTAAAGGCTGGAAAATATACCGAAGAGCAGATTCAGGAATTTGTAGACCACTTCATTATGAAGCTTCGTCTGGTAAAATTTGCCCGTACTCCAGAGTACAACGAATTATTCTCCGGCGACCCAACCTGGGTTACCGAATCCATCGGCGGCGTAGGTATCGACGGACGTCACATGGTTACCAAGATGTCCTTCCGTTATCTGCACACCTTACAGAACCTTGGTACCGCTCCAGAGCCAAACTTAACCGTTCTCTGGTCTACCAAGCTGCCAATGCACTTTAAGCGTTTCTGTGCAAAGACCTCTATTGAGTCTTCTTCCATCCAGTATGAGAACGACGACTTAATGAGAGTAACCCACGGCGACGACTATGCAATCGCCTGCTGCGTATCTTCCATGAGAGTTGGTAAGGAAATGCAGTTCTTCGGTGCCCGTGCAAACCTTGCAAAGTGCCTGTTATACGCTATCAACGGCGGCGTAGATGAGATTACCAAAAAGCAGGTTGGCCCGAAGTACCGTCCAATTACTTCTGAATATCTGGATTATGATGAAGTTATGGACAAGTACAAAGATATGATGAAGTGGCTGGCTCAGGTTTATGTAAATGCTTTAAATATCATTCATTACAACCATGACCGTTACTGCTATGAGCGTATCCAGATGGCTCTTCACGATAAGAAGGTTACCAGATGGTTCGCTACCGGTATCGCCGGACTGTCTGTTGTTGCTGACTCTTTATCTGCAATTAAGTATGCAAAGGTTAAGACCATCCGCGACGAGAATGGCATTGTAGTAGACTACGAAGTAGAGGGCGATTTCCCGAAATACGGCAACAACGACGACCGTGTCGATGAAATTGCAAGCGAGTTAGTGCATACCTTTATGAATTATATTAAGGGAAATCACACCTACCGCGGCGGTATCCCAACAACTTCCATCTTGACAATTACCTCTAATGTAGTATATGGTAAGAATACCGGATCTACTCCTGATGGAAGAAAGGCTGGCGAGGCATTTGCTCCTGGCGCAAACCCAATGCACCGCAGAGACAGCCACGGCGCTGTAGCTTCCCTGGCTTCTGTTGCAAAGTTGCCATTTAAGGATGCACAGGACGGTATTTCCAACACCTTCTCCATCATTCCAGGCGCTCTCGGAAAAGACGATCAGGTATTTGCCGGAGACTTAGATGTAGAGCTGGATTTAGGTCTGGACGAAGAATAATTCTATTGGCCCCATCCTGAACAGGAGGTTTCTATGGAAAATAAAAACGTTGATGATTTAATCGCCATGATTGACGGTTTTATGGCTGAAGGCGGCGGACATATGAATGTCCGCGTAGAAGAAGACGGCGGAGTCCACACAGACACCGCATCTGTAAAAATTACTACGATGAACTCCCTGGACTGCGCAGGCGGCAACATGGCCTGCAAAGTTCCTACCCTGTTTGAGGGTATGGATAGGGAAGAAGATTAAATTTAAGGAGGATTTCACCATGACACACGCAAGCGAATCTCAGATCGATAACCTGGTTTCCATGTTAGACGGCTATGCTTCTGAAGGCGGCCACCACTTAAATGTAAATGTATTTACCAAAGAAACTTTGTTAGACGCGCAGGCCCATCCGGAGAAATATCCTCAGCTTACCGTCCGCGTTTCCGGTTATGCTGTAAACTTCAACAAGCTGACCAAAGCTCAGCAGGATGAAGTTATTTCCAGAACATTCCACGAGGCAATCTAATACGCGTGCGTCTGACAGCATTCTATGAATGCAGACGCTGATGACAGGGGCGCTGCAAATGCAGCGCCCTGTTTTTACAAAAAAGCAGCCTGCAAAACATATTTCTCATAGTCTATCAAACACAACCAGGAGGGATTTTATGATAGCTCATGTTCATTCTATCGAAAGCTTCGGCACTGTAGACGGGCCTGGTATCCGCTTTGTTGTATTCTTGAAGGGCTGTCCCATGCGCTGCCAATACTGTCACAATCCTGACACCTGGACCATGGACGGCGGCACAGATATGAGTGTGGAAGAAATTTTGACAGAATACGAGAAAACCAGACATTTTTATACCCACGGCGGCATTACCGTTACTGGCGGAGAACCGCTGGTGCAAATTGATTTTGTTACAGAACTCTTTGAAGAAGCCCACAAACAGAATATCCACACCTGTCTGGATACTTCCGGAATTACCTTCCGGCCAGACAATCCAGAGAGTCTGCAAAAATTCGACCGTTTAATGGCGGTTACGGATCTGGTTATGCTGGATATTAAACATATTGACCCCAAAAAACATCTGGAGATCTGCGGACAGCCCCAGGATAATATTCTGGCATTTGCCCGTTATCTGGATCAGCGTTCCATCCCTGTCTGGATCCGCCATGTAGTGGTTCCAGGGCTTTCTGACGATGAAGCCGACCTGGAACGTCTTGGCCGATTTATCGGTACGCTTCACAACGTAAAGGCTCTGGACGTCCTTCCTTATCACAATATGGGCAAATCCAAGTACCACAAATTAGGGATTCCTTACGTTTTGGAAGACACCCCGCCTCTGCCAAAGGATCAGGCCGTATGGGCCCGTAAAATCATCTTAAACGGTATCCGGAAGCAGCGAATTGCAGATTCTGAAAGCTGAGCATTCTCCGTTTTGGAGAATGCTCCTAAAATTAAACAATCTGCTGGCAATTTACTCTTGAATATTCCATTGAAATGGTTTAGAATAAAAAGACAAAAGTACTTTTATTTTATAAGGAGGTAATTACCATGGCATATGTAATCAACGACGGCTGTGTAAGCTGCGGCGCTTGCGCTAGCGAATGTCCAGTAGGCGCTATTTCTGAAGGAGATGGCAAGTACGTTATCGACGCTGATACCTGCATCGACTGCGGTACCTGCGCAGCTACATGTCCAACTGGCTCTATCGAGGGCTAATTGACATACTCGCATACATAATGCCTCTTCCGTTGGAAGAGGCATTTTTGTTTACCGGCTTCTCACATTTGCGTTGTTTTGTTTTTTCCAAACTTCTTTTTCTTAAAAAATGGAATTTTGGCTGCCGCTGCTTCTGCACGTCCCCGATTGTCTTTCTGATAGGAACGGATGATTTCGTCTAGCTGTTTAAACCGCTCTTCTTCTTTTTCATTTGATGCCCGAAACAGATATTCTATTTCCTGGGTCACTTTTTCATTTACCATACGGCTGATGTCCTGGCTTAGCTTTTCATTATTCGCATCTAACGCCTTACCGATAATAAAATTCATTATCTCCTGGAACTGCTCCATCTTCTCTTCTGCCGATGCTCCTACAACCGGAACCTGCTGCGTTACTTCTTCTGGAAAACCGGAGCATTCTCCCTGTGCGTTCTCCCTCTCATTCTCTGTCTGATCTGCTTTTTCCTCCTTCTCATGCGAAGCCACGCCTCCGCTTAAAGGGCCTCTGCCTGCCAACGCCCCATTTCCAGACATTCTTCCAGCGTTTCTTGCCCCCTGTTCAGAAACTGCTGCACATTCTTTTAAAGCCTTTTCCATATCTTCCTCCAACACCTCATCCGATATTATTAAGCCATTCCCCGATTCCATAATTCTGTCCAGCGCGCTTTTAATCGCTTTCAGCTGGTACCCTTTTTCCTTCAGAACCTTTACCTGCTTCAGCAGACGAATATGCAATTCTGTATAATAACGATGTCCCATGTCATTTCTGGGAATATCAAGCTTTAGTTCTTCTTCCCAATATCGAAGTACATGCGCCTCTACATCTACTTTTTTTGATGCATCGGATATTAAATAGTGTATCTCATTCATACCTTGTCTCTCCTTTGGTTTTCTCCACACTGCCTGTCCCACTTATGGGAAAGAACCTGCTGGATTCTCTTAACCTATTTATAATGTATGCGGTAGAAAACCGGATTATGATTCCAAGAAATAAAAGAAGCCAAGTTTTTTCATTTCTTGGCTTCTTAGGAAAGGTATCGAAAATTAGATAGTTGTCTCATTTATCGGCAGATTACGGGGTGTCCGTAATCATAACGCCATCTGTTCTTGTGGATTGTGTTTCTATCACGCCATTTTTCCACACTCCGTGAGTTCCGCGGACACGGTAGTAATAACCGGACGGCTGGTTGTTGACTTCAAATTCAACTGCCGCTATCGTCAATTCTCCAGATGGATCATCCTCTGGCGTAAAGGTAAAATCAAAATCATCTACCTGGGTCCACCTATTATCGGTGTCTAAACGATCCAAATATAGATGGATACGAATCTTATCTACCGGTTCATGGGCAGTCGTCGCCGCTGAGATGCCAATTGCACCACCGCCAGCATTAGTAATACCAGAATTAGAAGCACTTATATAATCACCTCTTGTAGTATCTATAGCGGTTGCTTCTCTTTTATATCTATCTGAATTATTTTGATAGATATTCTCTGTTTTTGCAAATGCCGGTACCGCAAAAATAATACTACAAATAGTTCCAACAACTAATGATTTTTTTAAAATGTTCCTCATAAAATATGCCTCCCTTCATTCCATTTGTAATTCATGTGACATATTCTATAAACGCTTTTTATACTAATATGTGACTTAAGATTAAAAACTTAACTCTTCTACTATTTTTTCGAATTCGTTTTCTTCTATTATTCCTTCTAGATAATAAAAATTTTTGTCCTTTTCAAATGTCATACTGTATTCTACTTGCTTTTCTGAACTTACATTTTTTTCAATAGTTAATGCTTTATCCAGCCATTTATTTTCTACATCTATATATGTTTTTCTATCAGAACTAAATGCATCCGAATTTTCATTAAATCTTCGGCTTTCCATCAAATGTATTCTTTTTCCTTCATACTGAAATTCTATAATTGCAAAGTTTTCCTTCAAAACCAACTTACTAAACTTCATCCCATCCGGCCTATACCCAATCTTCAGCGCCGGAATCCCTAATTCTTCTTCAATTACTTTATATGCTTCGTCCTCATTATCTACATCCATATAGTTTTCGGCCTCATTATTCCACGCAATATCACTATTGCTTCCATTTCGAACATTCGGTCTATACTCTAACTCTTTTCTGCCACTGACTCCTATCCCAGTGGTCCACAGCAAAGCTCCTGCAATTGCAGCAGCCAAAAGAAGTCCCCATACCCTGCGGGTAAAACGACGCGGCTTGTGGGTATCTTCCATAGTTGTATGGTCTGTATCTGTCTTTTCTCTACTTACTTTTTCGGTTTCCTTCTCCGGCGGACGCTCCGGTTCCGAGGTTTCCGCTGACCGCAGATGAGTGTCCAGTTCAATAATCGGGTGGGAAGCAGCTGCACTAAGCTCTCTTTCCAGCTTCGGCTTGATTCCCCGCTCTCTCATTTTTTTCAGTATCTCTTCAAACTCATCCGAGGGTGCTGCATTTTCGCCTTTATCCGCCGGCTCCAGCTCCTGCGCTCTGTCCAGTTCTTCTTCCTCTGCCATTTTTGCAGACTTTACCTGGGCTTCTGCCATTTCCAGCTCCCTTAAAAGCTGTTCATCGCTGTAGTCAAACGCTTCCTGAAGCAGTAATTCAATTTTTCTATCTTCAGACTGAATGCTGTCCGCCTCTTTTTTCCTTTCCACGCTGCACCTCGCATTGATTTTATAAATTGATGATTCTTCCTTCTGTTTCCCAATTTTCCTGGTTCTGAGGGTTGACTTTTTCTTTATTCTGGTTACTATATAACTATAAAAATACCGGAGGTCTTTTATATGAAAAAAATCATACTGACCGGCGGCGGTACCGCTGGCCATGTTACCCCGAATCTTGCGCTGCTTCCGTCTTTACAGGAATTAGGCTATGAAATCCATTATATTGGTTCCAAACAAGGTATTGAGAAAAAACTGATCGAAAGCGCCGGCATCCCCTATGATGCTATCTCATCCGGCAAACTTCGCCGCTATTTTGACTTGAAAAATTTTTCCGATCCGTTCCGTGTTATAAAAGGCTACCTGGAAGCTCTAAAATTAATGAAAAAATATAAACCCGATGTAGTTTTTTCCAAAGGCGGCTTCGTTTCTGTTCCCGTCGTTTTAGCTGCAAAGCACTATAAAGTCCCAACGATTATTCATGAATCCGATATGACGCCTGGCCTTGCCAATAAACTGTGCATCCCATCTGCAAAAAAAGTCTGCTGCAATTTTCCAGAGACATTGCCATACCTTCCTGCTGATAAGGCAGTCTTAACTGGTTCCCCGATCCGCGCCGAGATTCTCCATGGCGATCGTCTGGCAGGCTTAAAATACACCGGCCTGACCCCAGATAAGCCAATTATTCTGATTATCGGCGGCAGTCTTGGTTCCGTAAAAGTAAATACTGCTGTCCGCAGCATCCTTCCCCGCCTTTTACAGCAATTCCAGATTATACATATCTGTGGAAAAGGCAATCTGGATGAAACCCTGATTGGCACCGACGGATATGTACAATACGAATATGTAGATGCCCCATTAAAACACTTATTTGCTGCTGCTGATCTGATCATTTCCAGAGCCGGCGCCAATTCCATCTGTGAAATACTGGCTCTCCGGAAACCGAATCTGCTGATTCCTCTCTCTGCTGCTGCAAGCCGCGGCGATCAGATTTTAAATGCAAAGTCTTTTGGCAAACAGGGATTCAGCGCCGTACTGGAAGAAGAAAATCTGACCGACGACACGCTGTATCAAGCTGTTATCCAGCTATATAGCAACCGCCAGACTTATATCTCTGCCATGGAAAACAGCCATCAGGGAAACGCTGTGACCACCGTTATCTCATTAATTGAACAGTATGCCGATTAATGATCCATATTTTCTTTTCTCAATTCCCTTCGGAGAAATTTCCTGGCTCTTGAAATTCTGGCACGGCAGGCATCACTGCTAATTCCCAGAATTTCACAGACTTCTTTCTGCGGCCGTCCTTCTATCAAATGCAGGATGGCCGCTTCTTGCAAGTCTTTGCTCATTTTGGCAATAACCTTATATACTTCTTTCAAGGTCTCATTTTCAAAAATCTGATTAAATGAGGATTCCGCATAATACTGTTCAGACATCCTGCAGTCTTCAATAAATTCCTCAGAATCAATACTAATCGTATTTACCTTCCGCTGTTTTCTGTGATAATCTACGCAGCGATTTTTCAAAATCCTTACCAGCATTGCTTTCTTACGATCCAACGTCCATTCTAAAGAATAATGTCCAAAATAGGATATAAATGTTTCCTGCACAATATCATCAATATCTTTATCCGGAATGCCATACGATTTTGCCAATACTCGAAGAGTCGCCTGATATTCCTCATACATAGACAGCAACAGCTCATTTATCTTTTGCTGCATGTTATTCTCCTAAACTATGAAAGGGCGTTCTCAATCTTTTCTGCGATTTGAGCCAGCTTCTCACTATCTGCTGTGTGAGGTTCCCATGTTACCATCGACGGGCCGCCTTCATATCTTGGAATGATGTGCATATGAAAATGAAATACTGTCTGACCTGCTTCTAAGCCATTATTCTGAACCAGATTAAAGCCTGCGCATCCCAGCGCTTCTTTCATCGCTGCACCTATTTTTGCCGCTAACGGAAGTACTTTTGCTGCAGTTTCGGCATCTAATTCGCATACGTCTTTAAAATGATTTTTGGGAAGAATTAATGCATGGCCTTCAGAAGCTGGTCCCAAATCCAAAATGACCCGAAACTCCTCATCTTCATATACGGTAGCAGATGGAATCTCTCCATTTGCTATTTTGCAAAAAATGCACATCTCATCTTTCATAAATACTTTCCTCCTGGTTTCCTTATCTTTCTTGCCTCTGTCCCCGCTTCCGATACAGAACCACACCCATCAGCAGTCCGATAAAAATTCCGGACAAATGGGCCGTATTATTGGTTCCTGCATTGGTAAATCCCAGATACAGAGAAAAAATTGCCATTAAGATTATTTGTCTGCCGCTTAAATCCTCAAGTCGTCCTTTGTTTCTGAGAACTGCATAAATCAATCCGCCAACAACTCCAAATATCGCTCCAGAGGCTCCTGCTGATACCACATTCGGCTCAGTTGTCCAGTAAAAATAGACCGAAACTATATTGGCTCCTATTCCGCACGTCAAATAAAATATCAGGTATTTTACTTTTCCCAGCGCCCGCTCTAAGTTATCCCCTAAAACGAACAAAATCAGCATATTATTCACTAAATGTTCAATTCCAAAGTGCATAAACATTGCTGTTATCAGTCGATAATATTCTTTTTTCAAGATCACCAGCGGCGCATACAGCGCTCCATATTTTACCATTACTTCCGTATTTTGACTGGATCCTTTTCCTTCAAGCAGTAAAAAATACAGGATATTTACTGCGATCAGGCAGCCATTTACCCAGGCAATTTGATTCTTGGAATGTGACGAATTCATGGCAATTATCTCCTTCGTAGTAGGAACATTTTACCATAAATTATGCCTAATTTAAAGACTTATCCTGGTTTGTTTTGTTTTTATTTCTGTAATATCTTGTTCTAATTTCTTAAGGATCCTTTAGAGATTCGTAAATTGCAATTTTTCTTTTCCTCCTTTATAATAATGGGGTAAAAGCTATTTCGGCACTTAAAGGAGGATTATATTGATTATGATGAAAAAACAAATTCTTGCATTTTTTATGGCAGCTTCCTTATCTGCGGCAGCTATGACCGGCTGTGCCAGCAGTCCGTCTGAAAATGAAACCACTGCCCAGGAAACTGTAGTAAATGTGTCTCTGGATGATGTTCTGAATGACATAAAGGAAGCTTATGGTGAAAATTATATCCCCAACTCCGCAGTTGATGATCAGATGCTGTCAGATGTAATTGGCCTTTCTCCGGATCTTTGTGAAAGCTATGTGGCAGAAATGCCAATGATCAGCACCTTTGTCGAAACTTTTATCGGGGTGAAAGCAAAGGAAGGCAAAGGCGACGATGTCGAAGCCGCTCTGAATGCTTACAGAGATCGCCTGGTAAATGACACCATGCAGTATCCAATGAATATTTCCAAAATTCAGGCATCCCAGGTGGTCCGCCATGGCGATTATGTATTCTTTGTTATGTTAGGCGCTCCTACTGACGAAGCTTTGGAAAAAGGCGACGAGGCCGCTTTAGAGTCTGCTTCTGAAAACAACCAGATTGCCATTGACATTATTAATGGCTACTTTAAATAAGCCATGGTATTCAGCAGTCTTTTATTCCTGTTCCGATTTCTGCCGCTGTTTCTGGCGCTGTATTTTGCAGCGCCAAAACGGCTGCGCAACACTATTTTATTTATTGGAAGTCTTATTTTTTATGGTTGGGGGGAGCCGGTGTACATCTCCCTCCTTCTGTTTTCTACATTAGTTGATTTCATTCATGGGAAACTGGTTGGATCTTTTAAAGAAAAAGGGAATCTGACAGCGGCAAAATGGGTAGTTGCTTCTTCTGCTGTAATCAATCTGTCTTTGCTGATTGTTTTCAAATATACGGATTTCTTTATCCGTTCCTTTAATGAATTGACTGGAAGCAGCGTCCCCCTTCTGGGCCTGGCTCTTCCTATCGGCATTTCTTTTTATACCTTCCAGACAATGTCCTATACTATTGACGTGTACCGAGGCGAAGCGCCTGTCCAGAACAACTTAATCTCTTTTGGCGCATATGTCTCTATGTTTCCACAGTTAATTGCAGGACCTATTGTACGCTATCAGGATATTGCCCTGGAACTGAACTGCCGCCAGGAAAACCTGGAGCAGTTTGCCCTTGGAATCCGCCTTTTTATCATTGGATTAGGCAAAAAAGTATTGTTGGCCAATCAGACTGGTGCTTTATGGACAGAAATCAGCGCCGTTCTTCCCCAGGAACGAAGCATTCTAATGGTCTGGATAGGGATTTTAGCATTTTCTTTTCAGATTTATTTTGACTTCTCCGGCTACTCCGATATGGCAGTCGGCATGGGGCATATGCTGGGCTTCCGTTTTCCGGATAACTTCCGATACCCGTATATCTCCAAGAGTATTACAGAATTTTGGAGACGCTGGCACATTTCCTTGGGAACCTGGTTTAAAGAATATGTATATATTCCTCTGGGCGGCAACCGGAATGGACGGCTTCTCCAAGTCCGCAATATTTTAATTGTATGGCTTCTTACCGGAATCTGGCATGGAGCGAACTTAAACTTTTTGCTCTGGGGATTGTATTTTGGAATCCTGCTCTTATTAGAAAAATTTGTCTTTAAAAACTGGCTAAACCGCCTTCCTTCTTGGATACAGCACATTTATGCCTGTCTTCTGGTCATATTTGGCTGGGTCTTATTTGCCTTTGAAGATATGAATGCTGGATTTGCGTATCTGCTTCAGATGGTTGGAGGCGCCGGACTTCCTTTCTGTAATGAACGGACGTTATTTTTGCTCTGCGGCAATCTGATTCTGCTTCTTATTTCGGCAGTAGGCTCAACGCCTTTACCAGCGAAAGCGGCAAGCGTTTTATCGCCTGACAGCAAAACCAGATTCCAGAACGCCGGAAAAATTCTGGAACCCCTGTTTTTAGGTCTGGTTCTGTTTTTATCCGTTGCCTATCTGGTAAACGCTACCTACAACCCATTTTTATATTTCCGCTTTTAACGCGGCCAGAAAGGATATTTATTAAATATGAAAAAACAATCTTTCTATCCGGCTGTTATAACCGGTCTCTTCTGTGCCTTTCTGGGCTGCGGCGCTCTTTTGTCTGTGTTTCTTCCCAAAAAGGGATTTTCAGAGACAGAAAACCGCTATCTGGCGCAGCTTCCCCAGTTTTCCTGGGATAGCTTAAAAAGCGGAAAGTTCGGTACAGATTATGAAAAGTACTTAAGCGACCAGTTTCCCTTCCGTGACGACTGGATTGGAGTAAAAACAGCTGCAGAGCAAATTCAGCTGAAAAAAGAGATTAATGGCGTATGGCTTGGAACGGATCAATACCTGATTGAAGCTCTTTATGATGAAGATATTGATTATGCACTTTATGAAAAAAACCTGGAACGCTTATCTGTGTTTGCGAAAAAGCAGGAAGAACTTTTAGGTTCCCAGCACGTCCGTATTATGCTGACTCCGTCGGCTTCAGAGATTTTAACCGATAAACTTCCGCCATTTGCCCATCCGTTCTCCCAGGCTCAGGTTCTTACGGATTTAGAACAAAAAAGCATTGCTTCCCTAATGGTGCCTGTGCGTGACGCCTTATTGGCTGCACACTTTGATTCCAGCATATCATCCGATGCCCTTTATTACCGTACGGATCATCATTGGACTTCTGCTGGTGCTTACATCGGTTATACTGCATGGGCAGATTCTCTTGGGATAGATCCCCTTGCCCCATCTGATTTTGCCATAGAAACGGTTTCAACAAACTTTCTGGGAACAATTCATTCAAAGCTGAATCTTCCTATCGCTCCTGACTCTATCCAGCTCTACCGGCCTGCCAGTGAGCCTGAATGGAACGTTTATTATGACGGCAGTTCACAGCCAGCCCACAGCCTGTATTCTATGGATGCCTTAAATACCCGCGATCAGTATCGGGTGTTCCTGGATGGTAATCACGGCTGGACAAAGATCGAGAATCCTGCCCAACATTCTGACAAAAAACTATTGATTATAAAAGACTCCTATGCACATAGCTTTGCCCCTTTTGCAGCTCTTCATTTTGACGAAACCCATATGATTGATCTCCGTTACTTTAATGGAAAAATCAATCAATTTATCGAAGAACAAGGCATTACAGACATCCTGGTTCTATACCAGATACCTGGTTTCATCAAAGACGTTAATGTCAGCAAACTGAGCTGGTAATGCGCCTATTAAAACAGAAGTTAGCATCCGTGTACCGTGCAGTGTTCGGGAGGCTCCGCAATACTAAGAAGAGGTTGATAGATAAAAGCGTCTATCAACCTCTTGACTATATCTTATTTCGTATAAATAGTTTTCAATATCATTTCTTTTCCGCTCATGGAATATGCCGGATTGTCCTCATCTACCTCTGGATATGTAAAATATTCAACCATCGTCAAAGTATTATTGTCGAGTTCAATATACATAGATTCATCTGTAGTTGAATAGCGTTGTCCCGCCCAAGCATACCAATCCATATAATAATTATTTTCCTTTTTTGTAAAATGCTTAATATCTTCTTCCGTATCTGCTATTGCGGGATAATATATAGAAAAACCATTCTGGCTGCTGTCTTTTATTACTGCATCAAATGAAAAATCCGCCATTTGACCTAACTGATAGCGCGCTTCTAAAGCTTCGTCATAAGATGCCCCATTCCATATGGGAGTTTCTCTAAAAAGTTGATACTCCTGATCAGGAGCATTTCTATAATAAGCCTTCGATTGAATATACTGATAACTTCCATCGTAAATCCCTGTAGCGTTATCAGTAATTTCTGTCATAGTTATATCTTTATAATACACAACCCCAATTAGCGTATCTTGCTGATTAAAATAAAAACAGATTCCATAAGGTGCTTTTCTATATTCTATTACCGTAGATGAAGTAGTTATTGTGTTTGCGTCAGCATATCCCGCATTTACCATTAGTTGATACCATCTGTCGGAGGTATTGCTGTAGCTTCGAGGAACAGCCTCTCCATATTTCTCAGTAACATCTGCCATTGAATTTCCGAAAGTAATTCCGCGTGCTGTTGTTACAGCATCTCCTGTGATAAATACATGATATGTAATCGGATATGCAGACTGTCCCATAAGCTCCCAGTTTGTCAGAATACTGTGATCTGCTGTATTTGTCGTAACAGAATTGTTACCAGCTACAACAAAATCGCTTTCACTAATTGGTGCGATTTCTATTGCATTTGCTTTTTCCTGTACCCGTCCATTCTCTACCCATGCTCCGTCTGCATTTACTGTATAACCGTCTGGCGTGGTAGTATTGGTTAACAGCCACCCCATATTATCAAAGTAATAGCATTCCGCTGTTCCGTCTCCATTTCCATCAATCCACTGCCAGCCATTATTCGCATAGGAACCATTACCAGTATCATACCACCACTTTCCTTGATCTGCTCCTGTTCCTGCTTGCCAGGTTCCTGCCATTGCTGAAATTGACATAGAGCAAGACAATACCATTGTCACAAATAAAACCTTCTTCAACATCATAGCCCCTCCTAAATTTTTTCTTTGTCCTGTTATAGGACATATTTTCTTTGTATTCACTATACCATAGTAATTGTCTTATTACAAGACAATATTGTGAATGGAAGGTAAAATATGCCAAGAATAATTGATGGTACAAAAAACAATCTTACAGGAGAAAAGATAAAGCAGTATCGAAAAGAGCGAAAAATGAGCCAACAGCAACTATCTGCTAAATTGGAAACTTTGGCAGTGTATATTTGCAGGGGGTCTATCTCTCGTATCGAAGATGGTTCCCGTACTGTGACAGATATTGAACTTTACGGATTGTCCCAGATTCTGCAAGTACCTATAGAAAAATTTTTTGAAAATTAATAAAAATAGGCAGAAAAATCACAGGAAATGCTTTCATGATATGAATTATGATATGAATTTCATAAAGTATCTATGGAACAAAAAAACCTCAGAAATCTCGATTTACAAGATTTCTGAGGTTTTCTGGATAGAGGCGACAACCAGATTTGAACTGGTGATCAGGGTGTTGCAGACCATAGTAAAATCAACCGCCAGCCCTTATTTTATCAGCATCTCCACTTCTTTCCCACTGGTTTGGTTCACTATTGGTACACTATCTCTGCCAATCGCAGTCATAATCCTCTTTTTTCCAACTGCCGCTTCTTCTTTTTAAGTAGAAATAATGTTACTCCTGCATATTCTTCCATTGGATAAGAGTTGGAAATTTCTTCAATCCTCTTTGCGATAACAGCTGATGTGCACTTATGCTTCTTATCCAGTTCCCGAATCCAATTCTTACATCTTTCATATGCATCCTTGCGATTCTTCACAAGGCAGGTTTCTGTATCAACAATCCGTTTTCCTGTTTTGCGATCTAACTCTCCATTCAACTTTAAAATATCATTAATATCTCTTTGAAGAGCAGCATCATTTGATATTGTATATATTGTTCCATCACTAAGATATGCAATTTCCTTCATCTGTTCCTCATTCAAAGGATCAATTGTCATTGTTGCATCATCCGCTTTGCTGGCATCACAGCATAAAACCTTTTTTGCCCGATTGCTATTTGATACTTTTCCTCCATCACAAACTCCTAACATATTAGAATAGGACAATGCCAAATCCTTATTTTTACTTAATGGAACCCAATGTTCAATGCTCATATGAGAACTGCTAGAATCCAAGCGTCTCATACAATAGGCACATAATCCTTTTTGTTCTGCTGCCAAAGAATCTCGAATATCTTGTTTTGGCAACTGATTAAAGTAATCTCGAATCGTAGCTGTATCATATGATGCAGTTGCTTTCCATTCAGCACTTCGCTGAATTTTAATTCTTGCGGTCTGTTGTGCTAAAGGTTCCTCTCCCTTCTGTATATACAGCATTATACATTCTCCTCAATCCAACTGTCAAACTCAAGTTCATCAACTAGATTCTTAACTTCTGAATGTTCTTCTCCTAATTCCTCTTTCATCTCTTCGATAATCATATTAGCAGTCTTTAAATCATCCAGATTCATTGCCTTATCAAACTCTTTAATCCAGTTTACTACCATTTCTGGCTTTTCATTGCTGCCTTGACGATAACGTAAAATATCTTCTACAGAATAAGCATATGCATCCGCCAAATAATCTACTCTATGATTATCTGAAATGCGAATCAACCGCTCATGCTTACAAGAAGAGATTACGATCGGTGAGTGTGTCGCAATAATAAACTGAATCTTTGGAAAAGTCTCCTTTAGTGCCTTAATAACATTCCACTGCCACTTGGGATGCAAATGCATATCCAATTCATCAATCAGCACAATTCCTGGAATCTGCCCCAAAGTTTCAAAAGCATTCGGATTCAAAATTGCTGCCCGATAAGCAATATCCATTACCATCCAAAGAAATGATTGATAACCTGCACTCAAATAAGAAATTGGCATTATCTGGCCGTTCTCTTCATATACCATATCCTCTACTTGGCGGGAATAATAAATTTCCGGACACGTTGGAAGATCATTCATCTTTTGCATAGCAGAAGCCGTCAACTTCTTAAAGGCCTCATATTCCGCAATCTTTGTGGCACTACGGAATGCCTCCATTTCCATTTTCAAGCACCACTCTTTAATCCCTTTTATATCCAAAGAATAATCCAGGCATCCTATATATCCTTGGCGACGATCATTTAGTTTTTCTTTTAACACCGAACCAAAGTCTCCTCGCTTCTGCTGCCACACCCGTGCTTCACTCTGATAGCTAAGGACTGGTAACGTCTCCGACATTCCATTGGTTAATGCATATGCATATTCACAAATAGCACGATCGCTAACCGTTGTTTTTGAATTTGGATGTTCGTCTTTCCTCCGTCTAACCCAATGATAATCTTTATTTTCTTCAACATTCAGCGTACATTCTACTTCTGTCGGGATCTGATATTTTAACGCAGAAGATGCCTCTCCCATTTTTACCACTTCAAAGCGTACTTGATCGGATAAAATATTTTTTGAAGGAACACCCGTAATTCCTGCCAGATACCCTCCCAATCCAATTGAAAGAGCATCTAAAACCGATGTTTTTCCAGCACCGTTATCTCCAATCAGCAAATTTATACCTTCTTGAAACTCCAACGTCATATCAGATATTGCCTTAAAATTCTTAATTGTAACATTTTTCAAATACATTTGCAGTCCTCCTGCACAACTACTTTCCATATTTATAGTATAGAAGCTACTGTTCCAACACTTTCCCAATCGCATAAACTGGAATCGTCTCAATCTTTTCTCCATGATCTCCATGTGTCAGTACAGCCCGAAACGCCCTGTCAACAAATCCCTTTTCTTTATAAAAATGCAAAGATCTCGCCCGGTTATCACTGCTCTTTACTTCAATGCCATACCGGGGCCGTTCCTTAATCTCATTCAAACCGAAATTTCGCCAAACCATAAATCGGTATTGTATAAATATTTTCCTTAATTCCCCCATGGGTATTCCCCTTGGTATATAAAATATAATCTGCTTTCTTCTTTTCCAGCACCTCATCCATTGTCCGGCTGCTGTTTTTACCAGATTTTACTTCTACTGCATAAGTATGCTGTCCTTTGATGGATTTTACATAAAAATCGATCTCATAGTTTCCCCATGTGGCAAACGCCGGAGTCTCCAGCGCAATTTCTCTTGGAAATGAAATTCGCCGACGTAAATCCAGGAATACAAAATTCTCGTTCACTACTCCCTGTATATCTCCTGACGCACATCCGGTCTGGGTCAAAAAATAGGTTGTCAATCCCAGATCCATAAAAAAGGCTCTGGATTTGGCTTTATAAGACAATATATCACATCCCGTCAGTTTTCCGGCAAAGCCAATAATCCCAGCGCTGTGCAGCCAATCAATCGCGCGATTCACCTCTGCCTTTGAAAGATTGCTGGAATATTCTTTTATGACTATGCTCTGCAGTTCCTCGCTAAAACTATCTGCATCCAGACCCTTTTTCTCTTTTACAAGGATTCTGGCTACGCTGGTAAAGATATTTTCATACGTATCATATTCCAGAATATCCTCAAAATACCGTCTGCTCTCATTAGCAAACAGGTGAACAATCTTTTCCAGAACTGCCTGACACTGCTCGATATTCTTTTGTTCCAGATAAGACAGTACCACAGCCGGATAGCCACCAATCGTACAGTATATCTGATAAAGTTCTTCCAGTTCCTTGTAAACCGTTTCTCCACTGCCGCCATAAATATCCAGTTGATCGTACAGTTCCCATTTTCCCATTGCTCTTAAAAATTCTTCAAAACTCAGAGTTTGTATTTCAATGGAATCCAAATCTCCTGCTGAATACTTAAACTCCTTATTCAACACTCTACCCAAATAACTTCCTGTTATAATAAAATCACTGGAAAGCTGACGGGTAAATTCACGAACCCGATTATAGATTTCTGCTGACTCCTGAATTTCATCAATAATAACCACTGTATCCGGCGAATCAGTAAAAGATGGCTCATAACGGCGAATTAACTCATATACCGGATTTTCAAAGCGTTTCCCCTGCGTCATTTCGCTCCAGAGTTTTTCATACTGATTTAAGAAAAGTTCTCCTGAAAGTTCCAGAAGATTAATATAGATCTTCTGCTTGTATTCCTTATCTGCAAACTTATTTACAAGATACGTCTTTCCTACCTGACGTGCACCTGATACTTCCAACGTGGAGCGTCCTGCATTTTTCTTCCATTCGAGTAGCTTTTTATATGCCGTTCTTTCCAGTTCAATCCGCATAATTTCACTCCTTTTCCAACACTGTCTCCATTATACCAGACTCTCATACAAATTTATACAGAAATAATTCTGCTATCCTTTAAATGGTATAGAAAAAGACGCAGTTTCCCACGTCTTTTTCAAATGAACTTGTTTTTCTCCACTTTTCATTTTATTTATCCACAAAATCAAACTGTACCCGCCCCACCAGATAAATCGGTACGGCAATTTTTCTATCAGATGCCCCACCATAGGTATCACCCTTTAGGAAATAGACAGCCTCTACTTTTCCATCCTTCAAAAGTAATTGAGCCGTTTTCCCTTCTGATTTTCCAGCTTTCACTTCAACGCCATACGTTTTATAATTCTCTCTGCTGTTAATCAGAAAATCTATTTTGCCTTCTTTATACAGGCCAAACATGGGGGCTGTTCCAGAAATTTTTCTGGAACGTACCCGTTTTAATAAATCAATATAAACAAAGTTTTCATTTATGGTACTGCGAAGCGTCGGCAAATCTGCTCCCACTATATCCAAAAAACTTCTGCATACTCCAATATCCAGGAAGTAAAACCGGCTGTTCGCTGAAACATCCGTAGGATTACAGTCATTGGCTTTTCCGCAAAAATCCAGGATATGGGAACGATACAGCCACGCAATGGCCTGATTGATACTCCTTTTACTGAACCAATTGCTTTCCTGTTTATAAACAATCTTTGATAATTCAGAGATTAAGTCTTCCGAACCTTTTTTCTCTCTTATCATGGTCCGTGCAACTGCAGGAAGAAGCTGTTCAAACAGATTAATATCCAGAATATCATCAAAATAACCCTGTGATTCCTCAGTAAAAATATGGATCACACGTTCCAGTTCTATCCTGCACGCTTCCAGGCTCTTTGTTTCCAGATATGTTTTCACAACCGCAGGATAACCGCCAATCTGGCAGTAAATATCATAATAGCGTTTCAGCTCATCATAGTCCTTATGCGGACTTCCTCCCAGCAAATCTACAGTATCATATAAGTCCCGTTTTCCTCCGGCATCCAGAAATTCTTCAAATGTCAGTGTATCCAGCGTCATAATATCCAGATCGCCAACTGGCTGGAAATACTCTTTGGATAAGGTTTTTCCCAGATAACTTCCTGTAACAACAAAATGACAGGAAAATTCTCTGGCAAACTGACGAATCAGAGAATAGACTTTCGCAGAATCCTGAATTTCGTCAATAATAACGATGGTATCTTTTGTGTCCTGAAAACGTCCGTCAAACAATCTCATAGCCTCATGGAGCGGCCGTTCTTTTCTGGGCATTCCAGGCTCCCAGGCTGTGGCCCTTTCCAGACACTCCAAAAACTCCTGTCCTGTTGTCTGCACCATATTGATGTATAAATAAATCGGATAATTCTCCTGTGCAAATTTATTCAGGATATAGGTCTTTCCTACCTGACGTGCTCCCCTAAGTTCCAAAACCTTGTGAGAATCCCGTTTCTTCCAATCCAGTAATTGTTTGTAAATATCTCTTTTTAACTCCATTGGACATTCCTCTCTCTACACTGTCTCCAGTGTAACATAACCACAGCATTAAGCGAACCCCTGTTTTATAAAAAGCAAAAACAAATGTACTCTGTTAAAAGATAGCCACCTTACCCGACCCGTTTCCGAATCTGTTCCATATCTTCATGGGATTTTTCTATCATAATGCACCTTCTTCCCAGTCTAAGGGCCGCCACTCCTACTGCTCCGCTTCCGGCAAACTGATCCAGTATCACTTCTCCCTCCCTTGTCAGATACGGGATCAGCTGTTCACAAAGTTCTACGGGCAGTTCACTTTGATGAATCTTTTGATTTCTGGGAACGGGTTCCACATCAAACATGGCGGGCAGCATCCCTGCCGCCCCACTCATGTAATGAATCCTTCCATCCTTTTTGATCTTCTTGCTGTCCAGTCTCATGCACCGAGCCTTTCCCTTGGTAAAAATCATAATGTCCTGGCTGTTCTTGGCTTTTCTTCCCGTATTGCTTACAAAACTCCCCTTTTTCCAGCTTACCTTGCTGTAATACTCCAGACCGCACTGGCTGGCAAATTCCTTTATCTGATACAGATACCGATAATTGCTTTCATTTTCAGCGGGAAGAAATTCCACTAAAAAACATCCGGCTTTTAATACTCTGGCTTTCTCCTGAAAGTCCTCCAGCTCATACCGGAAACATTCATAGTCCGAAAATGAACGGTTTCCCCCTCGATTGGAAAGAATATCCAGCCATGGATGATCCGTAATGATACAGTCTATGCTTTCATCTTCCAGCATATCCAGCCTTCTTCCATCTCCTTCTATCAGCACACATTCACTTCCCCTATCCAATTTTTTCTTCCCTGTCTTGATAATATTCATTCGATTTCCTCCTGTTCGGTTCTCCCTGCCATTACAATCCTTTTTTCTTTTCTCCGATATAAATAAACGGAATCAGACAGCATGTCTTCCGGCGCTACACACTCCCTGTTTACGGTAAATACAATATCTGCCAAATCTGAAACGGAAACATCTTTTGTATATGGAAGCACCAATACTTCATGGCAGCTGGATGGCAGGATAATTAAATCTGACTGAAAACGGTCTGCAATCCTTTCCCACACATCGGGATACAGCATTGCAACAGCTCCATACGTACTAAATGTATTCGACAGCAGGTACATACTGCCTGTTTCCTGTTCCGTCTCAGCCTCTTCATTACATTTACATTCTTCTTCCAAATCAATCCCTGCCTCTAACGTAAACTGCCGGATTGCCTGTTCCAAAGCAGTAAACTGGATTGGAAACCGTCTTCTAGTATTTTCCAGAGCCAGTGTAAACAGGCTTTCTTCCTCCAGTCCCAATACTTCCGCCTGTTCCTTCCGAATGGTCCAGAAAAGCATTCCATCTTCTACTTTCTGCATTGGTACATAATAAACCACCGCCAAATCATAAAATTTCCGATACGGAATCTCTTTTAACAGTTCTTCGTTATTCTTTCGGTTCACCAGACGACATACTAGGTGCTCTTTCACCCACTGAATGTCCAGTGTGCGCTTTTCTGACTTTTCTAATCCCTGAATTTCCATGTTGTTCCTCCTTTTCCACAATAAAAGAGGACGGCACACCGGCTGTCCCCAATCAAGTAAACACGTTCTTTAACTTCTACTTATAATATTAAATCAGTCCCATTCTTTTTATCAATTGAATAGCATCTGAAAAACCGGCCAGATACAGTGCTTCCTGTTCTTCTGCCTCCCATGTTTCTTTTATAGAAAAATACTGGTCAAATTCCTGTTCTACCTCCTTTCCCTGTTTCTTTAACACCTGTTCCCACTGTTCCACTGCCTTCTGATATGCGTTTCGCCGCTCATCATCCTGTTTATATTTTTCCTGAATTACGCTGCATATCCGTTCGTTTAACATCATTCTGAGAAATTCTTCTGTTTCCATTCTATCTTCCCTTTTATGCTGCCAAAATCTGGAATCTCCGGCTCTTCACCTCTTTAGAAAACTCCATATAAATATCCGGCCTCTCTGCCTTTAATCGTCTGGTATCAATTTTGGTACTCTCCACGTTGCTCCAGTGAATCCGGTAATCCTCTCCTATCGCCCACTCGGATTCCCCCATTTCTTTTTTGATAGTCTGTTCAATCTGGTTCTTCTCCTGCTCCAGTGCTTTTATCTGCTCCACAATCTCCTGGCGGCGTTTTAAATCCATCTGGAAACCGGAAAGCTGAATCTCCATGCCCTTTCTTGCCGTATGGAAATGCTGATTCAACAGCTCGGTATACGCATCTGATCCGTCTGCCTCCGGCAGTACACCTGCCTGTACATGATTCTCCCAGAAGTTCTGTTCGATCTGAATCAGGTTTTGAATCTGTTCCTCATCCCGTTCAATCTTCGTCCACTGAAATCCCTGACCCAAAATCACCACTGCCAGATACCAACAGTCTGCATTAGTCACAGCCATGTAATGAACACACTGAATCAGATAATGGGGCGGAATCTGTCCATCCTTCCATTTTCCGGCGCTATATGCACTGGCTGTCTTACATTCCAGTCCTGCACGTTCCCCCACAATCATACGGTCTACGTCTGCTACCATAAACGGATGCTCCTCGTGCTGATACATGTAGTTGCTCCGCCTTACCTTTACCCCTGTTTCTTCCATAAACCTCCTGGCTACATATTCTTCCAGATCCCTTCCCTGACGCATGGATTCATTATCTATTTCTTCCACATCCTCTGTAATCTTATCCAGATACACATGGGCGGCTGTCCGGTACGGGTTTAATCCGCATACGGCTCCTGCGTCAGAACCGCCGATTCCCTGCTTGCGGTAACGCAGCCATTCTTCTCTTGATAACTGTAATGTTGACACTAATTTTTTCATATTCTCTTCTCCTATACTGCCATACAAATGATAATAATAATCTGAATCATGCTCTTCTCCTTTATGCTGCTGCAGTCTCTTGAACGATTAATTTTCCTTCTTTCCGAAAGCTGTAAAAACAATCTTCTCCCACCACGATATGATCAACCAGCGTAATGCCGAGAATCTCTCCTGCTTTCCGTAACCGTTCCGTAATCAGGCGGTCTTCCCTGCTTGGCCTGCAGTCACCGGACGGATGGTTATGAAAGCAGATAATATAGGACGCATTATTTAATACCGCCATTTTATAAATATCCCTTGGCTCTATATAACAGTGGTTCAATCCTCCTACTGCCACAATCTCCAGTGCCAGAGGTTCCATCTGGTTATTTAAGGCCAGAACCACCAGCATTTCCCGATCCGCTGGCCTTAACAGCGGCCTTATCATATCTGCCGCTTCTTCCGGCTTCCGGAATTTTTTTGTTCCATACAGGCAGCGGCTTTCCTTTACCATTTCCAGCCGGACAATTCCCACCTTCTTTTTCGGAACAGGCCGCTTTATTAAGCGTTCCAACCGTTCTTTCTGACTTTGCTCTCTCATATTTTCTCCCTTCTTTCTTATGCAGCTGTCCTGGACTGGGAGCGTTTCAGTCCGGTCATGGCATCCCTGTACTGCTCTGCCGTCATCTGGGTAATATCCGTAAGATGGTATCGTTCCAGAACTTTCTCCAGCGGTACACCAGTCCGGTCTAGCTCCTTTTGCATGTCCCGTTTCATCTTTGCCGTAAGCTGCTTCTTTACTGTTTCTGCTGGATCGACACCATTGCTTTTCGGTGCTGCAGAAGCTGGTTCCTGTTCCTTCACTTCCTGCTTTGTTTCTCCGTTTGCGGCTGGCACAGGTTCCCCAATTACCCGTTTTACAAATACCGGCCTGTTAGCGCCGTTGCGGATTTCCAGCCCGCAGATTTCCCGATTCTCATTGTAAGAGATAGCTGCTACTGCAAAGCGTTCCGGTGTGGTATACCGCTTTCCATCATACTGAATACTCACTCGGTCTGCCGGAATCCAGATAAACGGTGCGGAGTAAAGTTCCCGTCCAATCCCCCAGTTAAAACAGGCCCGCTTAAAGGAATCGGAAGCCGCCCCTTTCTCCTTTTCCGCAAAGCTTTCCGTCCCCACGTCCTGCTTGTTGATCCACTGCTTTTTTTCTCCATCCCAGACCTCTACCGTACAGTACAGCCTTCCGCCAATCTCCTGATGGGTTCTGCGCCACCCAAAGGATGTAAAACTTTCATCCAAAATGTTCTGTGCTGCTCTTGCATCCATAAACAACAGCAGACTCAGGCCTTTCTCGCTGATTGTTCCAATCCGGCACTCGATCTCATCCGGCCGGAGCAGCCTGATTTTCTTCTGTTCCATTCCAATCACTCCTGTTCCTATTTTTGCATAAAAAAGAGAGTACCATTGACTGATACTCCCATCCTAAATCATGTTATAATTTTTCTGTCTCAGGAAGCTTCATACAAAGATACCCCCTCTTCCTTGACATTCCTGTAAAATGGATACACAACGCTCCACTTGAAAAAGCTCTGTATATTTTTCACAACCGGCATCATCCAAATGTCATAACCAACATTATACTCAAATCCCAGTTCCGAAAGTTCGTCAGAAAATTTCTCTGCCTCTTCCTCATTCAAATCAACCAGAAGCATAATATCCACATCCGAGTCATTTGTATAATCCCCTCTGGCGTATGAGCCATATAAAATAACCTGCTTTAAATGTGTTCCATATATATTCCGCACCGAATCTATATACTGTAAAATCAAGTTTTTCATTTCATCCGTCATGGATACTGCCTCCTTCTGCTATCTATTATATCCAACGCTTTATGTACCAACAAGTAGTTTGTGAAGCCCATATATCCAATATCCAGCCGTTTCACATATATCTTTGCCTATCTTCTACATAAGCTGGTTCCATTATGCTGCTTTTACCATCTCATAAGCCCTGTCAATCATGGTATTTCCGTCAACCGTCTTTCCAAACAGGCTTTCCCGATAATTGGAGCGTTCCCTTAACGGTCTGGCATGGGTGGCAAAATCACTGACTGCATTTACAAAGCGGTAAGCGTTCTTTCCCACATGTGCCAGATCCGGCGCTTCAAAATAACGGCACTTCATATCCTCTTTCATTTTAAGGATATTCTTCTTTTGGGTTTCACTGGCATTATCCAGAAGCGGAAACAGACTATCTATGTACTCCAATACCTGACGGTCTGAAAGCTTCTGGCGGTTTAATAGGTCAATGGCTTTTCCCAGTTCTGCCATGTACCGGTCTGCATATAAAAGGGTATTTCTGGCGTCTTCCAGCTTGCCATGAATGTCCCCCGTATGGATGGTTGACCAGCTTCTCTTTGCTGTAGACAGTGCCAGATTCAGCGTATTCTGGCACACAACCCTGATTGGTGTCATGGCTGCCTTAATTGCTCCGGTTCCATCATGGCTGTTCATAAAGACCAGATACGGTGTGATTTCATCCCCACTGATAATATATCTCTGAGGAAGCTTTGCCAAAATCCAGGTACGGCGGCCGTTCTGCAGACTTCCAGCTGTCTCATAGGTAACGCCCTCACCCAGCAGTTCATCCGTAAAGGCAAAGGCGTCTTCATTCTGTACCACCTTATATCGGTCTGACACTACCCCCAATACCTGGTTATCTGTATCTCTTACATTCGCTTTGAAGCCGGAAACAAAAAGTCCTTCCTCCGTAAAAAGCGGTTTTTGAACCACCCTCCAATCCAATCCGGCAAGGGAAAGGGCTGCGCTGGAAGTCGGAGCTTCCAGTACCCTTGTCCCAAGTCCGTGCCATGGTGCTGTCCTTGTGTAAAACATCGTTTCAACGTTTGCTGCCATTTTCAATTCCTCCTTTGATTTATTTTGGGCATAAAAATACCCAGGCCATATCTGACCTGGGCTGGTGTTATTCATCATCTTTCATTGCATCAAGGATGACTGCAAGAATGCTGAGAATAACTGTGAGAATCCGCTTGTCCACTTTAAAGACCTCCTTATGAATTACTCACAGTTATAATATCTCTCTGAAATTTTATATTTTAGCATCCTTTTGAATAGTATTACCGCTTATCATCTTTTTCTATTTCCAGTTGCTTATGTATTCTACTGATTGCACTGTCCACCGTTTCCCATTCTCCTGAATATGGATTATATGTACAATACCATGGTTTTTCATTAATTTCTTTTTCTATTGAGTTAGGCCTGCAGTCAAAACATGTATACCGAAATTCACAATCTTTGCAAACATTCACCTTATCTTTATTAAACTCAAAAATTTCCTTATTCATTATGAATTTCAGGTGATTTCCCTTCAAATTACCATGGCTTATACGTCGTTCCATAGCACAAGGATATACTTCCATATTTGAAGAAATATATAATCTTCTGCAAAAACAGTTATGTCCGCTTACGCATCTGGCAGAAAAATCTTCATCTAAATTTAGCGGAAAACTTTTTTGTGTAATAAGCCTCTTCTTTATTAATTCGTCATTTAGCAAATATCCATTGGCTCTGCCTGTCAAACGCACTACATCACCGTTTTTGAGACAATATAAATCACTATTAGGTGAGCCTATCTCTACTCCATTCATAAGGACATTTGCCACTCGATAACTTACATTATATTTTTTTAATAGCGCAAGGCCTTGTATTGTACGTTTATGACTTCCCTGTACTTGTGTTACATAATCGTGATAATGCTCATCATAAGAATATACCGAAACAGCTACACTTATATGATGCTTTGAAAAAAATTGTGCTAATTCATCTGTAATTAAACTTGCATTTGTAAAAATGACTACCGAATCCATTTTTTCACAGGCATAGCAAATCATTTCCTTCAAGTTTTTTACAAGCAAAGGTTCTCCACCAATCAGCTGAATTTTTTTCACTCCATATGCGTCTAATTCATCAATTATATATTTATATTCATCAATTGATAAAACTTGCTTATTTGTTATACACGCCTCATCATAGCAATGAATACATTTCATATTACATTGGTTTGTCAGTTCTATCCAGACAAAATCAATCTGGATTTCTTTTTTTAATTGCTGAATTTTACCATCACTAATAAATTCACTTGTATTAACAAGTAATTTTTCTTCTAACAATACCTTTATTTTTTCTTTATCTACAGCAGAGAACTCAGTATTATCATTTTTAACTGCTTTCTTAGCTACCTCCGAGTAGTCAGCAGAACAATGATACAGCCTGCTTTTATTAAAATCATAAAAACAGCTATTATATGCCCCATCTACCAAAAATACCTTATCCTTAAATGAATACATATTATGCACCTTATATCAAAAAACATTACACTCATCGCTTGGATTACATAATGCCCCTTCCGGTCTGCAATCGTAGCCATGATCTGGATAACATTCTCTCCAATCTGGGTCACATCCATAATCTGGATTGCATTCTCCTGGCTCAGGTTGAGGCGGACAATCCTCTGGATGGCAATTATAACGGCCTTTACTACTGCTTACACCAAATAACTTAAAAAATGACATAAATTTTTCCTCCCTTTGTTATCGTTATTTTTAGTTTGTATTGCACCTTGCAAATATCATTTATATTCTAATTAAATTTCCTACAATCTATTATTTAGTATATTTATTCTCCATATTTAGCTATTCTAAATCGTCTTTCTACCTCTTCATCAAAATGATCTTCCAACCATTTTGCATCTAACTGATTTTGTGTCAAGCCTCCATGCTCTCTAGCAAAATCAATATCTGCTTGTACACAAGACGGTGTAAAGAAATACGTAGTCTCATTAGTAACAGGACAGCTATTTAATCCTGTATTATAACTAAATTTTTTCTTATTTGCTATTTCTCTTCTTACCTCGTTCTTGATCTCTGTTAAAACCATACCATCAAATAATTCTTCAAAAAATCCCATAATATTTTAGCACTCTCCTCTCTCTTTAGTGCAGTGCACTTTTTCTTTCTATTACTATTTTTTAACAGTAATACGATTCCTACCTCTTAGGCAGCAGCCCTTTCTTTTTATAAAGAAATATTAAATTTTCTTATGCCCCTCTATCCAATATCTTTCTTATACACGCAGTTCCTTCTGCTAATTAGTATATCACACTTTTACTCATTTGAACATTATTTTTATTACAAGTGAACACTTTTTACTCCGTTTATTACCCTTTAGAATAGAAGATGAACCGGAGGTATTACAAAATGGACATTATTCAACGAATTAACGAACTGACTGAACAGCGTGGCTGGAGCAAATATAAACTTGCTTCTCAATCCGGTCTGTCTCCATCAACATTAGCAAATATTTATCGCAGAAATACCATTCCATCCATTGCCACTTTAGAAGCCCTCTGTGATGCTTTTGGGATTACTTTGAGTCAGTTTTTTGCCGAAGATAATACTGCTGTACCGCTTACTCCTGAACAAAAAAATTTTTTTGACCGCTGGAGTAATCTCACCCCTCAGCAGAAAAAAATAATAGATGAACTGATTTTAGAATTTAAATAGCGTTTTCACTCAACATTCTAATAAAATCAATTCATCTGAAAGGGGTTCTATCCGTTTGAACATTCTTCAAAATTATCCAGAATTATTAAACGTACATGAAGCTGCTGAAATACTCAATTGCCGCCCATCTACCGTATGTAAACTTTGCCGTACCGGAAAACTCAGGGCTATGAAAACGGGAAAATCCTGGACGATTCCTTTAATGAGCATACAGGACTTTATTCTTATTTCTACCAATTATAAAACTTCTTACGACCATTAAAATGCCCCATGCATATTGCATGGGGTATCTTGATTTATCCTCTCTGTAAATAACATCACTGTAATGAAATCAAGTAAACTCTTGTCAACGTCTCTCAACCTTTCCAACCAAAAGTGTAGTACATTTGGCGTTACTTGTTTCAATATATAAGAAGTATATATAAAATTAATATATTTTATTATTAGCATTAATAGATATAAAATCAATAATAGATATATTAATCACTATAACTATCATTATCCCTATGAATGAAAATATAAAGATTTATTTATACCAATACATAACGATAATATATATTATAACCGAAAAAGGAGAATCCCATGAGCATTCAGCAAAGTCCTGTTACTTCTGTACGCTTAACACAGCGTTCCAAACAAATTCTTCAATCCATCCCTGCTAAGAAAAAAACAACTCCGAATAAATTTATTAATGAGTGCATTGAAGCTCACAATACTCCCTCTTCCCGAATACAGAAAGATTTCCATACTGCAAGGATTCTTATGCAAACCCAGGTTTATCTGTTTCAAAATTCTGGTTTACTGGCTGATGCCCCTGATGCGTTCAGACACTTGTTAGCAACGATTGAAAGGAGTTTTTAACCTTGGCAGTCTTAAATGCATCCCCCACACCACAAAAAAAATATGTGCATCAGAGAAATGAACCCGAAATCATTGAAATTTTCCTAAGATATATTACACGTACTGGCCGCTCCGATTGTTTTCCGCCTGCCTATGTCGGATACCTTGGCTTTCCTCCAAAATGCACGGTAGAGAACCTAATCGAAGAATTTCTCAAAACCCAATCCGTATTTAAAAACACATCCGGTTTCCGAGCACGCCATGAAATTGTTTCCTTCCAACCAGATGAATATATGGATTGTCTTGGAGTGTGTCAAATCGTTCCCATTGCGTACCATCTGGCCAACTGGTATTTTAACCAAGGATTTCAGGTAGTATTTGCAATCCATGCCGACACGCCTAATTTGCACATTCATTTTGTCATTAATACGGTCAGCTTTATTACCGGCAAAAAATACCATTGCAATTATTCCCAATTTCGCAATCAAAAAGACTATATAGAATCAGTCATTACCAAATTGACACAAAAAAATAAAAAGCTTCCAGCACTTCCTTACAACCCTAGTGGGCCGTTACTAGATGCTTCCCTATTTTATAATATGCCAAGCATCTGCCCTGTCCAGTTTATGCCTAAAAAATAAGTGCTGCTTTCAGAAAAGTTGAAAACAACACCTATTTTTAAGCGTAATTATAATTCCTTTATTACAATAACTAATTACACGGGATAAATACAGCTAACGTCTAGTATAGTTGTATTTATCTCATTCAGAACAAGTGCCTCATACAAATCTCGCCTCCCAAATGCTCCTAAAGACTATGGAAGGGCAGATTTCCCATAATCAATAATACCAAGCTATCCGATTCTTGCTACAGCCTCAACCGCCCGATCAACTCCCATATGCACATAGGTATCGTAAGTTATCTTCACAGAACTATGCCCCAGAAGCTGGCTTACCACCTTCACATCCACCCCTGCCTGAATTAGATTGGTCGCAAATGTATGCCGGAAAGAATGGACGCTTCGATACGGTACATCTGCCGCTTTCAAGATCGCCTTCAAAATTTTTGGCAATGTCTGCTGGCTCAACAACTCCCCCTTATCATTACAATCCACATATTTGCTTTTGATATGGTGCGTCTCCTGATAACTTCTCATCCCTTCCAAGGCCTGCTTTGCCTTCGCATTACAGGGAACTATTCTTTCACCGTTTTTCGTTTTAACCGTCGTAATGATTACTTTATAGCGTTTTTCGCTATCATGGCTCCGCTCCTGAACTACTGACGCATTCTGCCTCACATAAATGAATCCCTTTTCCAAATCTACATTATCCCAGGTCAATGCTATCGCTTCCCCTGCTCGAAGTCCAGTATTTGCCAGTAATATAAAAAACCATACATGCTTATACCGTACCTCTCCTGACTGATACGTAATGGCTGCCACATTTTCTATTCTGGCAAGTTCCTCTTTACTGAATACGCTCATTTGCTTCTCCTTCTTATTTAAATTTTCTTTTTTTGGCATCTGCACTGCTCGCACTGGATTAAAATCCATCTCTCTGCAGATAACCGCATACTCAAAGCATCCATTTAACAACTCATATATTTTCTTTAGAGATGAGTAGGAAAGTGTCCTGCTTTTTTCGTTAATTAGTCCTTGCACGTCCATTGATGTAATATTTCCCAGCTGGCATCTTCCTACCCGACTATCTTTAATCTGCGTAAGGTATGTACGTTCCAGTCGATCAAAGGACGCTGCCTTTAAAGATGGCCGCTTTACAGTTTCCAGCCATTTCTCGATATATGAATTTACAAATATTTTTTGCGGTATTACCTCTTTTTTTAAGGTTCGGATTTTAAATTCCTCTAGTTTCCGTTCTACCTCCTTTTTCGTTGCTCCGGTACAGGAAAATGGTTCATATCCCGCAATCGTAATCCGTCCCAAATACGTCCCATTTTCTTTCATTGTAATCGAACCTTCGCCTTTTTTACGGCGTTTTTTCATAGTTTCTTTTTCTACCATAATATTCCTCCCAAAAAGTAGACCCCTAGAGGTAGTTCCAGGGGCATCCAGCATCAATAAAAAATTTCCTTACCTGTGTTTTCGAGTAACCAGCGTTGAATCTGCGCCTCTGATGTTAGGTACGATTTGCCAACTTTCACGACTGGCAACACTCCGGCCGTAAGCAGCTGTTGCAGCTTCGTGCGACCAAAAGGGAAAATTTCCAGCAGATCGGATTTAGTATAAACTCGAATATTCGCATCCTCTTTTGTTTTCTTCATTTTTACGTTCCTCCTTTTTCTCGAAAAGTCATCATAATTGGCTTTCTTATTTCCATAGTCCCAGTCTCGAAACGGCCAACAGCAATACATTCTCCCCGTTGGAATGATGGCACTTTTTCTCGAATATTCCCCCAATTTTCCCCCGTATATTCCCTTGCAAGATTTTTCAAGCACTTTTCATCCGGCCGGAAATACAGTTGCGTTGCTGCCTGTCGAATAACCGCTACTTGCTCCTTGCTGAACGTTTCCAACGTCTGCGTGGCAAAAAGTACTGCTAAATTGTGCTTCCGGCCTTCACGGAGAATGTGTGCCAGAATCGAGTTACGGGTTAATCGCAAAATTTGGAACTCGTCCAGCACAACGAACAATGGCTGCTTTGCATACCTGCCCCAGATACAAAAATATCTGTATAAAATTGCCAACGTCATCTCCGCAATAAAATGTTGTACATTCGCAGCATAGTCGCCGAGATCCAGAATCGTTATTTGCCCTGAACTGAAAATTTTTTCTTCTTGCTGGCGGAATTCTACACTGCTAAACAGACTATAGAATTTATCGTAGACACGCCAAGCTGCCTCTTCCTCTCTTTGCATTAAAAGGTCCCGTATCGCCTGAATACCTTGTGCCCACATTTCAGGATGTTCAACTACTTGCTGTACAGCCATGCGAAGTTCTGCTTTTTGCCGCACAGGAAGCGGCAGTACGCCACCAAAAATTTCGAGGATTGATTCGACAATATCTTCCTCTCGTTCCCTGCGACCATCAGGAAATATCATTGGACAAAAAAGTGGAAACGGATACCCTTCTGCTCGAATATTAATCCGTTTTACCTTCTGATTTTCTCCGTAGTTCAGAAAATCATGTGTGGAGTTGAAATTTAAAACCAATACCATTCCACCGCCTTCTGCAATATTTTTTTCGATTTGCTGCAAGGCATACGTCTTACCACTGCCTGAACGCCCCAGTACCAAGATGCTGGAATTATCTGCGTCCTCTGCAATATGTACATAATTTCCCATTCCTCTAAGCCTCCCAAGTTTCGCAGTCTTCCAACTCTTCACTTTCATATCTCTCCTCTCTGCTCATTTTGTACAGTTCCTCCACTGAAAACTCGCCGTACTGGTCGAACTTTTCACGAAGAATCTTCATTCTCCTGACCCTTAAGATGCTACCATACACTGTCACTACCTCGATTTTAACTGTAAAGTAATTTCTGGCCTTTCCTTCCAAGACTAATACGCCTGCTTCTGCCAGTTTTGATTTTACATAAGCTACACTGGCAGAAGAAATACACCGTTCGCAGATAAATCGAAAAAACTGTTCTGGCAAGTAGTAGGCAAACTCATCATAAAAAATTGCTTCATTTATCCCTCCTATATCCTCCGCCTTTATATATTCTCGATTTAACACTGGCGGCAAAAAATCTGCACACTCCATTATCGCTCGATTCAATGCGATTGCATAAATCTCTGGATTCTCTGTGCTCTCCCACTCCTCATATACTTTGTCCTGTAGACAACAGGTTCGTTGTAAAAAATCCGGTATCTCTTCCATTGAGCTTTCACTTATCGCATAATTTTCAAGCAAAATCTTCGCTGCTGCTAAAATAGGATGAGCTTCCTGAATTCCAATTCCATTCACCCCTTCTCTTACTTTTTGCAGTAGTCTTATTTCATTTTTTAAGCAAAAATGAATGAACTTTGCTACATCGAATTTAAGCGGAGCCACCTCGTCAAAATGTGAAAAGAACATTGTACCCTCTACATCTACCTCTTCTGGAATACAGCAATTGGAAAATAGTAGCACTAATTTCTGATGCTCTATTCCATCATCCACCATTTGGCATTTTACTGCAATTTGCTCTATGTTTTGTCTAGTATATCTGCCTCGATTATAGCTACAGTAGAATACACCATATTCAGATTCAAGCCATTTTTTTTCGAGTTCTTTCGGCATCACCGACAATGGAATCATTCTCTGTTCAGGAAACAGACAAAGCTGATTCCACAACAACTGCATAGCTTTTTCGTCTTCTCCTATCAACGCTATAGGCCGTTGTAATTTTATACCATTTTCAGTCAAAACAGGATATGCTGTTATCAATACTTGGAGCAATCCTATTTTCCAGGCATTCAATTGATTCATCGCAAATGTTCCAGCTCCTTCCATGTTAAATCCGTTGGAAATGCAAAATTTAGCTTCAAATCTGTATCACGAAACCAGCCATGCTTCGCAGGAAGTCTTTTCCTTGGTGCATTTGACAGCAACTTTACCACTAACATTTCACGAAGTTCAGATTCCTTTCCATGCGAAAACCCAAAGCAAATACCTGCACGATTAAACTTTTTATTAACTTCCTTCGATGTCACATTGGCTAAGTTCAAATACACCTTCCTTGTTTCTCCCGAACACATAAACACTATCTCAAAAATTCCATAAGCCTCTTCTACTTCCAATAGATATTGGGTAAACTCTATAATTTGGAAATTAGGCCTATCCACTTTTCCTCCTCCGAACAATTCTTTATGAATTTCTACCTTTCCGTCAACCGTAACCACAATTTCCGTTTTCTGCAGCTGCCTTAAACTCACTGTGTCAGCTCTGTTTTTTTCTCTCCGCTCTTTTTCGCGACTGATGATCTCTTCTATTGCAGCTCGCTTCTGAACTTCTACTTTCGCGCTCTCCAGCTCCTCCCTTAGACGCCATTTCGCTTCTTGCGCTTTTTCCTGTTCTCTTCGATAGATGTCCATATTCGCCTGTGAGTATGCCTGACTATAGTTACTTAAAGATTCTTTATTCATGCTTTTTCCTTTCCCCCACATCTCCCACCAAATTCTGTTCATCAATTTTAATTTGTGGCTATTTTGAGCAAATTTGAGTTGTAATTTGTCTCCTTTGTGGGTTTTCCACCGGTGTGATGTCATTTTAACCTCTTCTTTCTTATAATGAAACGCCCCACCCACTTGACGTCCCTGCACAAAGATATGTATACTTGTTTTTATCAGGACTAAAAATACCTAGGAGAAACTATGGCTCAAATGAAAATTAATGGAAAGCGTGTTCGTGAACTTAGAGAATTACAAGAGTATACCCTAGATGATTTAGGGAAATACTGTGGATGCAGTAGACAACGTATCAATCAAATTGAATCCGGACAATCATGCGTCATGGAAAAGGACAAATTAAATAAAATGGCTTATTTTCTTGGATGTACCCCGGATTACCTTGTAGGACTGGTCGAACATACTGACGAAATCGCGCATAGATCGATTACTGAAAACGCTTTAGGAGAACTTTTCATTGAAAATACTCCTGTTAAACTTGCTCTCAAGCCTGGAGATTTTCGTTCTTCTCTATTACAAAAAATCCTCTGCCTTGAGCCAGAACGTATGTATCGACTGGATTCCATTTTAGATTTATTTGCATCGGCCAAGGACAACGATTTAGAATCTTTTGAACGGTACTTTAGCGCACTGCTTTCATCTAAGCCACAATACAGTAAAACTGTGCCAGATACCAAATTTTACATATATAATCGGCTATGCTCCCATATTATTCCAAAGCTTTGCGAAGATGCACACGATTTTATTTATTCCAGTAAAATAGCAGCATCTATTCAAGAATGCGATATGGAAGATAAAGACTTTACCAATCATTTGGATCAACAATTAGGCGATTTTCAAAAAGAAACAAAGCACAAATTTCATCAAAAAATTAGAAATGCTGTAGTCGGACAGAAGAACAAAAATAGCTCTGTTTTTTCGGTATCGAAAACTGATCTCGATGAAATCATGGAAAATGTTGCAAACTATTTTTATATTTTAGTGCACGAAAAAATGACTAACGATAAACACCTTATAAAATCATTGCCGAATACAAAGTCAGAACATGAACGTCAAGCGTTTATCCAAAATCTAAATAAATATTTGATGCGTTTTATACAAAGCTACAGTAATGATGTGATTTCGGAGCTAAAAAATTTTTTAAATTTTTCAAAAGACGACTAAAACTTGTCAAATACTTGTCAAGTCATCTGTAGATCTCTCACTTGTTACTGTTTTTTGGTACACTATTGGTACACTATCTTTCGATTTATAGTGTACCAACTCGTTCTAAAACGGCATTTCCACGAAAAAAAGGAACTCTGATCATTTTTAATAATAATTCCTAAAATGGTCAGAATTCCTTTATTTTAAAGGCTTTTTGAATCAAAAAAGGAACCACATTTCTGTGATTCCTTCAGAGGCGACAACCAGATTTGAACTGGTGATCAGGGTGTTGCAGACCCACGCCT